>Ga0325404_1000984_pt1 | contig 29469 bp, 18 predicted proteins | sample PopdelMetagenome_18_FD_205664 | JGI IMG/M metagenome (GOLD analysis project Ga0325404, IMG submission 205664) | Populus deltoides microbial communities from Bellville, Georgia, United States - Xylem-Control-R1 | ecosystem: Host-associated > Plants > Phyllosphere > Stem > Wood/Secondary xylem...
ATCATCTATGTTAGGTGGATTAGTGTCAGGCCCAATATCCACCTGTTAATTAGATTTGTGTAAGGCCCATAACCCATTTTCCTGTCTGTCAAGGACCTTAAATTTATAGTAAAATTACTATTTCACCCCACTCCTCCTCCACTTTCCCACCTTGACAAAACAAAAATAAAAAATAAAAAAAATTATATCACAAATCTGGAGGGAAACCCCAAACGGCCAAAAAAACAAGAAAAAAAAACCCCTCACTGGCTCACGCCTTCTCTCAGTAAAAATGACAAGACGACGCCTCAGACTCAGCTCTTACTCTGACGATGACGACGAAGAACAGAAAAACCAACAACAAGCTTATCAAATGGAATCTCACCAATTACCAAACCCTAACCCTAACCTCCCTGAACAACCAGTGCCACTTCCAATCTCCTCCGACGATGCTGAATTCGCCGACGCCTCCGATAACCTCACTCCACCGTCTCCTCCGTCGGTGGCTCCACCCATATCCGGTTGTCCTATTGGGGATTTTCTACTGAGAACGGGACTTAGTTTAAAAAGAGAGTGGCTTGATTCCTGTCTTCGCCAAATCGACAACTCGCTTGACATAGTGTCAAAGGCAAAGCTTTGCTTCGGTCAGTTTTTGATTTCAGATATGAATCACTGCGGTGCTGGTGTGCTTCCTCCAAATGTGGACTCTATGCACCTTGCTGATCTCCCCGGACCGTTTGTGTTGCAGGTGGCCTATTTCGATTTGATTACAAATTCTGTTAAATTAAATAGATAAATTTTTAATACGTGATTGTTTATTTACGATGAATTTTAATTTTTTTAGGTGGATGAGATTGTTAACATTAGTTGTCCACTTAAAGGAAGGTATCAGGATGCGAATGCGGGAGTGAAGAGGTGCCTTAAGCTGTCTATGACGGATGGTGTCCAACGTGTTTTTGGCATGGAATATAGGCCTATTAAGGATCTTAAAGTTTTAGCTCCTCCAGGATTCAAGGTTTCATTATTATTTTTTTCCTGATGATTTATGGTTTATGGAATTGGAGTATCTTTTTGTCATTGTCTTTTGTCATAAATAGTGATGATAATATGGAAGGTCTGAGATGTGTATTTAGTAATCTGCATTGGTAATTGTGAGGATGGTTTAGAAATATGGCAAAAATACTGATGGATTCTGTTAAAGGTTTTTGAGTGTGGCGTGACTATAGTTGTTGACCTGGATATAAGGTGTTTCATGTTTGAATGGCCAGCTTAAGAGAAAATAAGCTGATACATTAATTTTGTTGTGCAAATGTTATTGTCATGTTTATGCATCAGTGCTAGTTTCGCCAGAAAATTTCGAAGCATAATTCTTTTGTATTGTAGGTTGCCATCTGTAATGTACATATACGGCGTGGGCTTTTAATGTTGGTTCCTGAAGCTTTAGAAATTTTAGGAGGAGTGGTTGAAGAGTTGGATGCAGCACGTCAACGTCTTGCTGATGAGATAAATAAACCACCAAGGGGAAGAAGGTATGCTTTAGGTGTCTAGGATGTATTGAGCTTTCTGAAGATTTACAGCATCGTGCCTTTCTTATTACTATGCTTTTCAGTTTTTTTATTTCTGTCCCTCAAAAAGGAAAATCTGCTTTTAAATGTTATTGTATAGTGAAGTTCTCTGCATGTCTTAGCCTGACCATGCTCTTATTGCATAATTAGCTGTACCTTTTGAGAGTGGTTTATGGTTGAGATATTGGATTACCTACTGCAAGGCTGTGCATATGAAAGACTTCTTTAAGCAGAGGCATGTGCAAAAACCTAGACTAGGACTAATTCTTGATTTCATAGCATTCCTGGATGTGAAAATTTGGAGCTTATAGTAAAAAGTTTTCCAGAGATAATTATTAATAGAGTTGATGATTGAGTTACACTGAGAGACTTTTTTTTGGGTTTTAGAATGGTTGTTTTCAAGTGTAGGCTTTTGATCTTGCTGGTTATTTTAGTTTCAATTCTTTTTAATTGGCCTGTTAGGTGAATTGAGTTCTGATCTTCAAGGGATCACTTGAGATCCAACTGTTTTTTCTTCTTTAAATGCAACTGATTTGCACTATTGTTATGCAGATCAAGGACTGGAGAGGTTCCTCCTTTAGCAATTAGAGCAACTCAGGCTGCATGGGCCCCTAATGGAGTCAATATTCCCAGTAGAACCAGTAACTCAGGTAATGTTCCTGGGCATACAAATACCGCAGCGGATGATCTTCAGAACACCAATGGTTCTGGTAATGCCCTGGGACGCACCAATAGTTCTGTCAAAGTTGTTCAACATACTGATAGATCCACATTACAAGTTGCAACTCCCTTTCAGGAAGATGTACGAGGTTGGCCTGCTTTCTTTCTTCTTCTTGCAGTCTTGAGTTACTTTAACACGTAAATGACGATATAGCAAACTTTTGGGAGAATGTCAAGAGTAAATTACACTGTACATGAAGTAATCTTGTGTTTTCGTTTTACTGTCTTCAAATGTATAATAGGGAATAAATAAACTCGTGAATTAACTATTACTTTCATGCTTGGGATATAATTACCAAAAGGTTCACATTTTGGCGGTTTACAAGCCTGTTAATAGCTTTTATTGTATGCTGGAGTTTACATAATGTTCGCGTCTAATAAGAAGAATGTTTTTTTTTTTCATGTTTTCTAGGTGCCAATTTGGTTGTATCTGGCACTGATACTAGTCAAAGGACTGTGGAAGAATGTGCTGTTCCAATGAGTGCAGAAACCACTATGTGTAATCTATCACCTAGTATTGTTTCTGATGTTGGGGAGATGCATATCAATGCTCCTATAAGTGGGGTGAATTCTGTGTCTAACCAACACTCTAATGATACTTTGGAGCAAGAGGATGTCTGCATGATTGATGAATTTGAACACCCCTTCATATTATCAAGAGACCGAGAAATCCCATTCACATACTTGGCTAGTTTGTCAGCTAAATGGGCAGCAATGAAGGAGAAAGAACCTTCTGTTAGAGGAAAGATCAAGGTGTGTAGTATCTCTCTTTTTGAGCATGTGTGCAAGTGTGTTACTCATCTGGTGCTTATATTTGCACATTGGCATTATGTGCTCTCCTAAAACAGGTTTGATATGGATTTTGACTGGCTTCATTTATTGCTCAACTGAATTTGGTGCAAGTCGCAGAAGTCTTAACTTCAGTATTCTGGGTTGGGTGCAAAGAATAGTATGTATAACTTGGATATTATGGAAAACAAAATATTGTTTTAAAAAGACAAACAGAATGAATGAGGTGTTTTTTGTTTTTTTTTTGTAGTTTCTTACTATTATTTTCAAAATAATACTAACATCTATTGCTGCTACTTAATTTTTAAGAAACATTTATGAAGAAAACCAACTAGCTGAGCTTTGTTAATGATTGATAACTATTTTATAAATGAATAGCTTTGCTCTTTAAAATAAAAATAAAAATAAGTAGCTTTGTAGTTTAGAAGGTATCCAAAGAGCAACTCCCAGTAGGCTCTCAGTTCCAACCTAAGGTTTTGGATTATGTATAAATTCTTGTATAACTTTTTCTATGCCCGTGAAAAAGGACAATGATTCACATGCTGAAATACTTTAAAAAATATACTTGAATATGCTTTCATTTTTATGTTGATGAATGATGGAGGAACATGGTAAGGATGGTGTAACTCCTCTGCAGCCTACTGGTTTATTGTTTTATTTCATGCTTATAGTTTCCTGACTTTCAGGGGCCTTCTCTTGCTGTAATAGTAAATACTTGCACTTTGTAACCACAATGATACGAGTTTTAAGAACTATTTCACATGAATACCAAAGTGTGAGACTCTCAAAGCTGAGACTCTGGATCCCATTTTGGTGGGACTAGATTTAAATAGTAACCATAATAGTTTCAACACCTTTATTATGTTGCACGGAAATGTAAATTATTCTATTTCCATTAACCGAAGAAACTTTTTTATGGTGGTGCAGTCTTACATATCTGAATAAATTCCCATGAAAACAATATATAAGTTTTCTTTTTGATGTTATTTGAGCATATAATTGAAAGTACATATCAAACCTGTATAGTATCTGTACTTTCTACTGTTTCAGTGCTTTCTAATATGTTAACATAAAATTTTGCAGTGCTTCTTGACTGGTGTAAAGGGATTCCAATATAAGCAGAGGACGACATATGAGCTTCAGGTTTATGTTGATGATGGCAGCCTCATTTCTGAGATCCTAATTGATCACAATGTGAGTTCCAAGTTGGAGTTTTACCTTTTGATGATACGAGGTTAATTTTTTTTATAGTTTTACCAGTCATTTGTACTTTCAGGTAGTGCTGAAAGGAATCGGTTGTTCTCCTGTGGAGGTTACCACTGCTCTTTCTTCATCAGATAAAAAGAGAGCTGGTGAAATGAAGGAGACCCTGAGACAGTTTCAGATGTTCTTAGTGAATTTTGAGGTATTATATGTTAAACCTTTAATTATTTATGAATTTGAGCTTCATTGAAGAATCAGTCAAGTTCTTTTCATAGGAAGACTTCAATGTTCTTTGAATGTCGTGTTGTTGAATTTTTAAGCACGGTTTATTTTAGTTTACTCAATCTGGAAATACTTTGGTCCAGGGAACAATGCTCATAGAGATAAATGGAGCCTCTAAACTTCCTGTTGCACTTGAGATGAACCAAGGCTGTCCTCCTTCTGATGCATGGTTGCTTATGAGAAGACTGAAGTCCTTTTCTTCTTCCCTAACACCACAGCATTCCTCCATGGGACCTATTGATATATCACCGTAATGGCTTCACATGTGATGATGCTTAAAGGGAAATGAAAGTTGATTATGATCGAATTTTTTTGCTGCCTTTTCTGTTAAAGGAGGAACCTTCTCTCAGCATGGTTATGCAGATTCCTAGATCATATTTGTGCTCACTCACCAGGAACCTATAAGATAGCCTGAAATTTTTTGCAGCGACTGGGAAAATCATGGTCTCGCCTGATATCATCGATTGAGATTATTTGCCACATGTATATATGGCTGAGAAGGTGAATGTTGCTGACACTTTACCAGGCATGATATTGCATCATGTGGTTTTCATGAGACTTGCGTGTTGCTGCTGATCTTCTCAAAGATGGTCATCACATTAAGTCATTTGTTTATGGATGGGTGAAACTATGAACTGGAGATTTGCCAATTGTGCCCAGAAGAGATGTACATGAAATCTCATCTTTGTAAAAATGCAAAGCCACTCATATCTAAGGGAGGGGAGAGGATTATCCGATTATTAACGAGACAAGGAGAAGCCACTGTTTGCTTCATTAACTTTTAGACGAGGTACACTCACGCAACTCCATTAACTTTCCTTTTGCTCTTATTTTCTAAGACTCTCGGATGTCTTTTTGGGTTTTCTTAGCATAACTCCTCACATTCTCTGTAACATGCCATATTTGTAAGTGGATATAAATTTCTGTAAAATTATCATAGATTTCCAGTAAAGTTCAACCATTGCTCTAAAATAAACCATTCATGATATCCTCATAAATTTATCACTTATTTCTTGAGACAGATACATAATTTCTAGACTGGCATTATGCAATACAAGACTAGTTAAGGAAACTTATATGATACAACCATACATGATGCAAGAAGCTTCCGTTATGGATTCAGGGCACAAGGTTAAAATGTTATAGATGCAAGACCGAACTTCATTTAGTTACTAGATGGAGGATCTTGTCAAGATTAAAAATAAACGGTTGCTCCACTTTACTATATCAGGGAAAAGGTGCCTGAAATAAATTATGGAACGGTACCAAGCTGGTTCAACCAGGTATTTCTCTCCTCGGCATTCACCATCTACAATTGCTTTGGCACACTCTGTGGTAGACTCCGCTGGCATCGGATTTATCATTGCCTAACAAGCAATTCAATCCTGTTATAAGTGGAAGCATAAAGTTGAAGACGACTTTTAACAACATAATTGTATCATGGGTATGGAAGTTTACCCTTCACATTTCTTCATCTAATTTCAATTTGCCTTGCTGGTTTAGGAATTTTTCTTGTGTCATTTCTGACTGATCAATCCAGGAATAACAATTGTTATTCCGATCTCTGATCCTAATTCTACCCTGTCTCATACATGCTATACACTGCTTTACTTGCCTATAAACATTGTGAAAACAGAATGGATATTAATTGAAGTAACAAACACAGATTTGAAAGATGTAGATGGAAAATCTTACATTATAGAAGCTTAGTCTTGGGATAGGTAGAAATGCGGCAACTGAAGCAATTACTACGATCCTTCCATTTTTCCTTTTTAAGTGCGGAATTTCATAGTAGGTGCAATACACTGAGCCCCAGAAGTTTGTGTCCTCTACGAAATGAAAAATTAGCATAGAAAATGCATGGAGACATGAGTATTGATGGGATCCCATTCCTTGTTCATCTGAAAAATGGGAGGGTCGTTTTAAGGGTTTGTACTTTGTATGCCATGGCTGGTGCAAAAGGAGTGACATCATGGGCGTCTTCGAACACGCCCACTGTTGCAACCCCAGCGTTGGCCACCAGATGATCCACTGTTAGCAAAGAAAACCCATCAAGAGTTTATCATTTTAGTGCATTTGAGTTCCCAAAGCGAATCGAAATCGATTGATACTGCTAGCTCAGATCTTCTTGGATGGTCTACTAACAGTGATCAAAGTGCTTCACTGTTGCATCTATAAATCTTTCACAATCTTCGTCCTTGGTAACATCGCCAGGGATAAAAATAGCTTCAGGTGATCCAATCAGCTCAGCCATGGCAGCGACTTGTATCAGACGTCCCTTTCTTCTTGCAACAAGGGCTATACAAGCTCCTCTCCCAGCATACTCAAATGCTATGCTAGAGACTTCCATCTAGTAGCAGATTATATGGACTTGATGTAGGTTTGATTTGGAGGAACTTTGATCATGGAGTGATCATGAAAGTGCTGATATGCAGGAGCTGTAATTTGATTAACATTTCCGACTAGATGGGAGAGGTCCAAAACTCAAGCTTTTGGTTTTCTTTTTTGACTGTATGACAAGCTACAGTATTGGAAGCAGGAATTATTATCGCAAGAGAGAAAGGAGGTTTACTTGTAAAGCAAAAAAATATTGTTGTCGTGTTTCGAACTCCCTTCGAGTTTCTCCAAAAAGATTGACAGCCTTATTAAAGCTGGTTTTGGTGGGACAAATCACTGGAGGATAGGAAGATATATCGAAAGAGTTGGAATGTCCTTACCAAGTCCAAGCAAGAAGGTAGCATGTTTCATGGAAATGGAGTCTTTAAACAACACACCATTTGATCCTGTCACGAGCTTTATTCATAGTCTGGTTTCTTTTTACTCGAAACAGAACAAAGAAAGTAGTAAACGTGGAATATCTCGGCAGAAATTTGAGTGAAAAATTCAAAATAACCTGAGATGCGAGATGAAATTTATTCCATTATATTCTGTTGTTTTTTTTTATTTGTTATGAGATATACCGGTTATTCTAACCGGAATAGAATGAAATTATCAAACATTCTGAATTTTCAGAGGAATAAAAAAATGAAACAGAGTCACTGCTTGAGATCTGGAATTAAAGCTGAAATGCGCAAGGCATATTTGACGCCTGTTAAGTGAGATACAGAAGCTCATGCTAGTTGCTCTTCTTGGTACTCTTAGCAACCAATATCCTGTGGAACCACCACTCCAGCACTTCAGGGCAAAGGACTTTCATCAGAAACGTAATCCTTGCCCAAGACGGCTCTACCAAGTACCTGTCTCCTCGACAAGCACTGTCCACGATTGCTTTAGCACACCTTTCGGTCGACTCGGCCAGAACAAAGTCCATTTGACCCTGTTTAAAAAAATTGTTAGAAAATCAAATTGCGCGGACGAATTAATGTAGGTAGAACTTGGACCTATTATACATTCATATATATATATATATATATATATATATATATCACATGTTTTTTTCTAGATTGAATTCATGGTGAAATTCCATTACCAAAAAAAAAAAAAACATCATGCAAGGATTCAGAAGTACACAGAGGAGCATTCATATGTTATTTGTCCGTTTAGTTCCTTCAGAAATACCTTTGATAAAAAATCGCCTTGGGTCATTTCTGACTCAACTACACCAGGAGTGACGATTGTTATTCTAATATCCAAACCAAATTCAGCACGTAGTGTCTCATAAAAACTTGTTATGGCTGCTTTGCTTGCCTGATGCCATTATAATATTGATTAGTTACTCTAAAAATGACTGACTGGGTGCAACATATTAATTTCAAGGACATGTCTTACAGAATAGAAGCTCATCCTGGGCACTGAGCACCATCCAGCAATTGAAGAAATCCCTACAATCCTCCCTTTACTTTTTCTTAGGTGTGGAATAGCGAAATGGGAGGCGTATACGGAACCCCAGAAATTTGTGTTCTGCAAAAGGCACCAAAATGGATCCTTTCAGAAAATATTCTGGCATGGAAAAATGTCTAAACATGAATAGCTTTGAACCTTTAAGTTGGTCAGTAAGTAATTCCCAGATCACACCCTACTTTAAGATTTTAGAGGTATACTTAATTTTCCTATTTCTAAATGACCTTATATTTTAGTTGCAGTTGTGTAACGGCGCATGTTAGGAACCAAGAAATGTCAACGGTTGCGTTAAAAAAAACATACCATAATTGTTGCAAAATCTGATATTTGCTTGCAATCCTCAAACATGTCAATTTGAGCAACACCAGCATTGTTCACCAGATGATCCACTATTGCATAAACCCGGTGAGTCATAGTAAAACAACGACTTGTATGAAAAACCTTGCACGTAAACTCAATCTGAAAGAAGATAAAAGATCCTTACACTTGCCAAAATGATTCATTGCCTCATTAACAAACCGCTCACAGTCTTCAACCATCGAAATGTCAGTGGCGATGACTATAACATCCGGTGACCCCAGCTCCCGGGCCTTATCAGCTACTGCTCGAAGACGCTCCTCTCTTCTAGCAGAGAGGGCTAAACAGGCTCCTCTCCTAGCATACTCGTATGCAAGATACTTACAAAAACGACAAAATACAGTTAGAGCATTAAACAAGCAGTATCCCAGTAATAATGGTAACAATATTCCAAATCTTTAGTCTGCAAAATATGATAGGCATTTACTTCTGTGCAGAGAACGTATACCAACCTCGCCAATGCCTGAAGATGCACCGGTGATTAGAACTACTTTTCCTGCCACCTTTTCGCTATTTATTGATCTTTTTATGCGACTTATAAACTTGGAAACAAGAAAATACGGAAAGAAGAGAAGTAGCAGAATCAATGTTATAGGAGGAAGTACAATGTTCAGGACCTTGTGAATCAAATCCATGCTGTGGTTCGGTAAGGTCGGAGAGAAAAGACCAAAACACAGTAATTTCTGTTTCTTGTGTAGCTGAGCTCAGGTTCACGAAAATATTCGTCCTGGCCGTGGTTGCTCTGTATAAATATATAATAACAACATTTCCCTTCAAAATAATAAGCATATATCCCCAAATGATTTTAAACAAGGCAAGAGGAATTTAATGCCGATCCCAAAATTTGAATTCAAACCTCCTGTTCAGATATCAATAATATAATTTCCTAACATCGCTGATATTTGTCAAAAATGTAGCTGTTGCCTATCTATCTATCTATAAAAGCGCGCTCCTCCATATCTAGGAAAAGCAATAAAAATAAAAGCAATACTTTTTTTTCTTATCGTGTCCCTGATTGCCATATAGAATTTATTTGATATTGCAAAAATAATTGTATTTTATTTGAAAATATATTAATTTTTTTAAATTTATTTTTAATATAAATACATTAAAACAATCTGAAAATACAAAAAATAAGTATACCTCCTAAATAATGTTAAAAAAGGCAAGGGATTTGACGTAGATCCCAACCTCCTGGGAATGTTGAAAACTCAAGTTTTTATTCTTTCATATTCAACATTTTTAAATTTTGCATGCAAAGGCTCTTATAATCCAACAAGCAGGGGGGAGGCAAAGGGGGCAAGCAGGGGCCGGGCCCCCTGCAATATATGCAATATTTTTTTTTTCTGTATTAGGTAATTAGATAATTAAATATGAGGAGGTGTTATATTTTTTATTTTAGAGAGGTGGGCCTCCTAAATTAAGTGTGATTTTATTTTTAATTTTTTTTTAATTTACTCTTGACCTACATGGAAAAGAAAAAAAAATATAAAGACATTACTTTGTGAAATAAATAACAACGTCACCAATTTACCCTAATATAAATCCTGCAGCCGATTAAAAACATAAATCGCGAGCAAAATTTTTCTACAAAAAGATTGAAGGAGAGCTACTAATTAATTTATCTTTCATCAAACAAAACAAGGTAACTTAAATTTAAAATATACTTTTGTTTTGTTTTGAGATGTTTGTTAATAATTTGATGAGGTTTTTTTAATAATTCTATCATTTTTGTTCCTTTTTTTTTCAGATCTGCTAGTTCTACCAATTGTTTTTTGAATTCTTGTTATAGTGATTTTTTTTCTAATTAATTAGATATATTTTATTGATTTGTTTTGATTATGCTTGGATTTTTTTTATGTTTTGTTTTGAGCAGAACCGCCAAAATTATCAATTTTTTCTTACGATATATGTTTTGATTTTAGGTTGAACCATGAATAAAATAAGAAGAATTGATTCTTTTTTTGAAAAAAAAAAGAAAAAATATTGATAACTCACAGCCTACTGAACGAGCTTTTTCAGCGATAAATATTGTTAAAACAAGATTTCGCAATCGGATGGAAGATGATTTTCTTGCAAATTATTTGATTGTCTATATAGAAAAAGAAATTGCTGAAAGATTCACAATTGATATGATAATTAATGATTTCTATTATATGAAAGAACGACGAACACAATTAAAATAAATATGTAAGAATCATTCTTTATTATTTCTTGCTTTATTTCAAAGTTTATCAAACATAAATAATGTTTCGTTTTAGCTAATGTTTCTTATATACTTTGTATATTTATATTTGATAGGTATAAAGACCAATAACATTAAAGTGATGGATATATTATGAAAATGAAATTAACTTCATTATTTTGACTCAATTTGGTTTTGCTCCAAACCTTTTACCCTATACAAATGTCATTATATGTTTGTAGTAAGTTATTTGAATAAAACTAAATTATATAGGTTTTGTTTTATAACTCATGTATAATAAATTAAAATAAATATTATATCTTATTATATTAATTTTGACCTCCTCTAACAAATAATTATAGCTCCGCCCATGCCAACAAGAATTCTAAACATAAACCACTAAGTAATTTTTCTGAGCTTCATAAACGACTCTAATTTGATGGTATCTTCTTCTATATTTTCTTTGCAAAGGATATATTGGTTTTCAAAATCCTACAATTGTATATAACTTGAAATATATTTTTAAATTGATTTTAATTCAATAATCTATGAATTACTGAAACCAGATCTTCTGAGACAAATTTTGCTATGCAGAGAATTTCTTGCTTTTGTTGGCAAGAGGTCAAAATCTTAGCAAATACTTTTTTTAATCTTCTTTCATGCGCGAAGTAAAGTTTATAAACTATATTTTTTTTTCCTTCGTGAGAATACATTTTATTGTTGGCTAAAATACTTATGGTTTCAATTCCTCAGTGCGTCCATCTTTATTTCTCCAACTAAGATATTTTTTAAGCAAATTAGAGTCTATTTTTCCCCGCGAACAAATAGTAAACTAATTTTTTGTAGCTTTCCCAGATAATTTTTAGATATCAGACAATCGGTCATGCTTGCAAACAATGGTAACCTTACTGTTGCAGCTATGGCGTCTAGAGGATTAAAACTAGTCCAAAGCTACATATGACTTCCAAAGCTATAAAATCATGGTCTTCAGCACCATGTAGTAGAAAACCAAATCCTTCAACAAAAGCAAAGGGTCAAACAGAGGTTGGAGGAAGTGGTTGTTCTCATTGTGGAAACTTGAAGCATGCTCGTGAAAATTAGATGCTTACATCTACCAAAATAATTCACTGTTTCCTCAACCATTTTTCTACAACCATCCACCCTCTGAACATCTTACAAGGATCACGATGACATCAGGAGAGCCGCCGTACCTGGTTGTTTCTGCAACTTCAGTGAGGCTTCTCTCTCTCATGGCTATGAGAGCTAAGCAGGCTCCTCTACTAGCATACCCACAAGCCAAATGATGCAGCAAAAAGAAATATCCTATTCTTAAAAAAAAAAATCCCAATAAACGTTTCTTATTAGTAAATTCTATAAAAGTTAAACTATCAATATAAATACCCACAATATCCAACCTTGCAAGAGAACGAAGAGAACAGAGGAGAAGAGAGAGGAGAGAAACGAGTCACGACAATTGTCAAGAGAGAGGAATTACATGAAATGATTTGGTTAGCCATGAATCACAGGAGAGAACGAGATACGGGGCAGGGGAGGTGTGGCAGAAACAAAAATCAAAAGGGAAAAAAATATTTTAGCTTTAGGTCAAGTTTCTATTTATACCATTTTTTTAGTTGGTTTAAATTCAATGCAGTCAGTTTCAATTTTCTGAAACCAAAACCGAATCAAATCAAGTGATTTTTCTGGTTCTTAAATCGGTTTCTTCGTTTTTCTCTCGCTATGGTTTTTTTAGTTTTCTTGGCAAGTCATTTGTTTTGAACACCCCTGTTCCTCCCGTCTTGAAAACCAAGGACACTAGAAACATGTACTCCGTTGATTGCTACACTTCCTTCGATTAACTCCTGGTTACTAATTAGTATCTATTTTCCTACTGCTCAATCTTCCTGGCTAGCACCACCTCTCGATTCAATCAAAATCAATTTTGATGGCGTATTTAATTAGGCTGCAAATCAGGGTGCTTTTAGGCTTGGTGTTGAAGGTACCTTTTTAGCTCATGCAAATGACCCTGCTGTTTTAGGATCTCTTGCTTTGAGAACTGCAGTTCATATGGCCTTAAGTTTACATGAAGAGAGAACGAGATGCTAAATCTTTCATCGAGACCATTCTCCCAAGTTCTTTCCATAATACTTCCAGCTAATTTAATCCTCCAAGACGCTGCTGCCGCTTTAGGAGGACCGCGAACAATCGTTTTTTATTTTGTCAAAAGATGTTGTGTTGTACATGCTGAGTTAAGCATAAAAAGATCCAATCCTGATGTGCAAAGTTGAGCAGACCTATGAAAAACATCAATGATGTTTTGATTTATTTGCAATATTATGAGATGAAGATGGTTGATGAGTTAGAAAAATGCAAGATGGATGTCTATGCAAAATCCATCTTTAGTATTCAGAGGAATAAGAAATGAAACAGAACCACTGCTTGAGATCTGGAATTAAAGCTGAAACGCCACAGGCATATCTCGATGCCTGTTAATTGAGATACAGAAGCTCATGCTAGTTACTTTTCTTTGAACTCTTAGCAACCAATACCATGTGGAACAACCACTCCAGCACTTCAGGACAAAGGACTTTCAGCAGAAACGTCATTCTTGCCCAAGACGGCTCTATTAAGTATCTATCTCCTCGGCAAGCGCTGTCCACGATTGCTTTAGCACACCTCTCGGTCGACTCCGCCGGGACAAAGTCTATCTGGGCCTGCAGAAAACGCCATTTAGAGAATTGTTAGAAAATCAAGTTGTGTTGATCAATTTTGGTAAAACTTGTATCCAAAGGAAATGTCCTACTTATACTTGAGGGACATTCATATGTTAATAAAGGGACATTCATATGTTATTTCTCCATTGAGTTCCTTCATAAATACCTTTGACAAAAAATCGCCTTGGCTCATTTCTGACTCGACTACACCAGGAGTGACGATTGTTATTCCAATATCCGAACCAACTTCAGCACGTAGTGTCTCGTAAAAACTTGTTATGGCTGCTTTGCTTGCCTGATGATGCCATTATAATATTGATTAGTCACTCTAAAATGGCTGAGTGCAGCATATTTCAAGGACATTTCTTACGCAATAGAAGCTCATCCTAGGCACTGTGAACCATCCAGCAATTGAAGAAATCCCTACAATCCTCCCTTTACTTTTTCTTAGGTGTGGAATAGCGAAATGGGTGGTGTAAACGGAACCCCAGAAATTTGTGTTCTGCCAAAGGCACCAAAATGGATCCTTTTAGAAAATATTCTGGCATGGAAAAATGTCAGAAACATGAATAGGTTTGAGCTTTTAAGTTGGTAAGTAATTCCCAGGTTACAACAGGGAGTCACCCTACTTTAAAGAGAGATGAGGAGTGAGCTCAAAACTCTTGCTGTCAAGGAATATCAAATGCATTTACTTAAGTTCAACAGCTTGTGATGGAAAATTCAGAGTTATACTTAATTTTCCTTATCTAAATGACCTTATATTTAGTGGCAGTTGTTTGACAGAGCATCGTCAGAACCTATAAGTATTAACTGTTGCACCAAAAAGCATACCGTAAGTGTTGCAAAATCTGATATTTGCTTGCAATCCTCAAACATGTCAATTTGAACAACACCAGCATTGTTCACCAGATGATCCACTATTGCATAAACACCATGAGTCATGGTAAAACAACTTCTTTTATGAAAAAATCTTGCACATAAATTGAAATTGAAAGAAGATAGAAGGAGATCCTTACACTTGCCAAAATGATTCACTGCTTCGTTAATAAACCTCTCAGAGTCTTCAACCTTCGAAATGTCAGTGGGGATGACTATAACATCTGGTGAACCCAACGCCCTTGCCTTATCAGCAACTGCTCGAAGACGCTCCTGTCTTCTAGCAGCAAGGGCTAAACATGCTCCTCTCCTAGCATACTCGTATGCAAGATACTTACAGAAATCACAAAATACAGTTAGAGCATTAAACAAGTAGTATCCCGGTAATAATTGTAACAAGATTCCAAATCTTAATTTAGTCTGCATAATATGATAGACATTTACATCTGTGCAGAGAATGTATACCAACCTCGCCAATGCCTGAGGATGCACCGGTGATTAGAACTACTTTTCCTGCCACCATTTCGCTATTTATTGATCTTTTTATACGACTTATGAACTTGGAAACAAGAAAGGACGGCAAGAAGAGAAGTAGCAGAATCAATGTTATAGGAGGAAGAACAATGTTCAGGACTTTGTGGATCAAATCCATGCTGTGCTTCAGTAATTAAGGTCGGAGAGAAAAGACCAAAACACCGCTACTTCTATTTCTTGTGTTGCTGAGCTCAAATTCTCGAAAAGATTTGTTGCCGATTTAAAAACTTCAGCTTGAAAGGTTCTCCTGCAGTAGTTGAACGTGATTAACAATGAACTAAAATCAGGTTTCTCGAGATTCCCGGATCAAAATATAAAATATTAACAGTCTGGACAAACAAATATTTGATACCCTAAAAAACTATAATCTGAACTTTGACCCTTATGCTCCACATTCATGCAAATGTGTTCAATTGAGCAATGCAATAATTGAAAAAAGAAAGAAAGAACAAATCCTAAATGAAACTTGAATGGACAATCGTTAATATGGCGTATACATATAATCCAATAGTGACATAGCTCTTGGATAAGAACCGGCAATAAAACAGAATGAAAACAGAGATAGTGCAAGAGTGAGAGAGCACATACCAGGAAGCAGAAAACCGCTCTTCTATCAGTTCCTCTGTATTTGGGAAAAAGCGATAAAAAATAAATTCAATATTTTGTTTCTCGTCCTGGCCTTGGTTGCCCTGTATAAATATACAATAACAATATTTCCCTTAAAAACAATAAATATTATTATTAACAAAACACTAAAGGGCAAAACACTAAACAGTATTGTTAAATCATTATAGCGTGTTCACAAAATACAATTTATAAAAATATTGTTTTGTGTTTTTATTTTTTATTTAATTTTTTTTAAAAAAATTTACCCTTTAAAAACCTATTTTGGATTTTGTTTATATATATATATATGAAGGTTGTCTAAAATGTACTCCATGAATAACAGCCAGACAAGTGACGGGACCAAAAAGGCTGGTTCTTGTGTTAAATTCAATCATAAAACTTAATTTTTTTTCGTTTTTTTTAGATTTTTTTGATGAGTCTTATAAACAAAACTCAATCTCAATCTCAACCACAAAAACAAAAACACCCTAAATGTTGCAGCAAAAAATGAGGGTGTGTTTGTTGAAGTTTCTTACTTCAGGGATATCTCTATATGAGCAGCACACCTTCATGCATTGCAGCATATAAGAATTCACGTTTCTGGAGGTGAGAAGTTGCCGCAGATTTCATGCCACTCCGCTTAGAAACACCATTTTAAAACTCGATCCGACCACCTGACTGGTTGATATTTCTACCCAGTAAGTCGGCATTTTTAAAATGGAGGTGAGAACTGGAGAATTAATTTGGGATTTTCTACTTTTGGACAAACTAAAGCTGACTCACACTCTATATATTCTCAAAAGGTGGATTCACATGCTACCAATATATATAAGATTGACCGATAAGTTAGATGAAATTAGAAAGAGGGTGGATGGCTTGGGAAGGAGACAACACATTTCATGGAACGAAACATGGTGATAAAAGCTTCATTTCAATCAGCTATTGATCAGTAACAAAACTAAAAAGTATTGCAGAGGCCTCTGTTGATTGAAAATGATGGTTTGTCCGTATTATACCATGCATCTGCTAGTGCAGATTCTTGCCACGTTGACTGTTTCGCAGTCACTAGTTGAAATCAAATTGAAAAGAGAAATGGAAGGTATGGCAGTGATCGTTCCCCCGAAATAATAATAAAACAGGAAGAAGAGAAATCAATAACATGAAGCACCTAAATTCAATGATTATTAACCCGAAAAGACTTGATAAAAACCCTGTTCACTATTTATTTTTTTCAGCAAAAACAAGGTCATTTTGTTTTATATATATAAAAAACTAGGGTATTAACGGTGGAATTATCCTCCGACCAACGTATGAAATTATTTACTCTTGCTTGGATGATAACCGGAGAACATAACCAACACACAGACAATACATTGTTTGATTTTTAATGTTAAACAACAGAAAAGAGGGATACATTGATGATATAGAACTGCACAAAAGTTGCTATGCACACCTGCATTCAAATAATTTTATATGAAATGATTTTTTTTTTTTTTGTAAGATAAAATTTCTTCGTGGACATAACTGATCACAGCATGCCTACTACTAATTTAATTAATTGTATCCTCTAATTTATAGTCATTGTCGTACAATCATGAAAATGTTAGCATTGACTAGTTGTCACATTAGATGAATGACACATGTCAATATGGTTGCTTGTATTTTTAAGAAAAATAAATAATAATTAAGAAATTTAAAAAATGTTAACCCTCCGGCCCCACATCGTCCCTTGAATTAAGAAAAATGAAATAATAATTAATTAAGAAGGAGATTATAATTTTAGATGAATTTATCTTTTTTTTTATTACGTGTGTCCGGGTCAGCTTGCGTGTATCTTAACTAATCCCGCGGGCCCTGAAGTTAGCAACCATGTAAACCTCTAGTGTTACTCAGATTTGTGAGACTCGAACTAGTGATTTTTAGAAAATAAATTTAAAATCTGACCAGTTGAGATATATCTCTCGAGGCTATTAAATGAATTTATCTGTTTAAGTGACTTGATGAATAATTTGTGGTTTTTATCTTCTTTTTTTTGGAATTTTAAAATTACTATAATTTCTCTTAAATAATTCAGGAAAAAAGATATAATGTTTATAAGCACTTTTCTTTTGCAAATTGAAGAGCAAATCAAATTCAATCAACATGGACTTGGTCAAACATTGAGCATCACTTCCCGATAGTTTTTACGTTTTAAAAGCGCTTTTGATAAAATTTAAAATTTTTTTATTTTTTTATTAACTTCAAATTAATATGTTTTTAGTGTTTTCAAATCATTTTGATGTGCTGATGTTAAAAATGATTTTTAAAAAATAAAAAAACATCATTAGCATGTATTTTGACACAAAAAGTTATTTAAAAAGCAACCGTAACCACACTGTCAAACACACTCTTACCGTCATGATGGACGATCCTTTTTTCTAAATCCAGTGTTAATTAATAGCTCATAGTGATAAACTCGGTCAGTAGTTAATCTTAAAAGCTCATCACTCTGATTTAATTTAGATTTCAAATAAAACTAAATTTTTTTAATAAAAAAAATTAAAAGTACATGGTTTAGAAAAAAGAAAGAAAGATATAAATTTAAGTTTATCTAATAACTTGTGAGTTCACAGCCCAGCAACCTCAACTCTTTTTCATGTCAGAACGTGAAGGGGATCTGACAACAATCTTTATTTATAATATAGCGATTAAGGTTAAGGACTTAAGTTAATCAAACTATTATCATGGTACAGTTATAACGCTTGTTATAACTCTTTGGATGGGTTGGATGACGAGTCGTCTCTCTGAAGAACAGAGAAATTGAACAGTGAATCCTCTTTGTGGCTTTGAACGAACGGAAAGCAGAGGGTTTCTTCACCAATAGACAATAACCGACCTGGTTGCCATGATTGACCAAGGTCCATTTTTCTTCTTCTTTAATGGCTATTTCTCTTCAACGTTTTCTTTTCAAATCATGTTTCCGTCAGCAAAGCAGGTTTAAGTTAAGACTTAATTGTACAATGGTTCAAGGTCCTCATTTAATAAAAAAAAAAAACTTTAAAAACAAGTAAGATGTATTTCAATTATAATTTATAAAATGATAATTGCCCTCACTTAACAAAAAATTTCATATATAACCTGTCAGGAATAGTCCTGATCAGGAAAGACCATCTGAGACTTTATTCAGGCTAGAACTCAGAGACAGAGTCCATCCTTGCTACCTTAACAACCAACGAGAAAAGGGGAAAAAAAACTTGCCATTTTAAAGATTGAATCAAGTGAATTACTTCAGTTACATAAATTTTCAGCTAAGTTCAATCATGGGTTTTTTTAACACATGACGATCAGCGCATAATCTTTTGATTTCTGGTGGAAGGCATAGAAGGAAGATAGGATATTTTGAGTAGTCCATTCATGAAAATATTTCAGGGATGATTATACATGTTGGGATTCTGTGAAATCTGGTTCATGTGTTCAACATTTGTAGCATCAAGTGATCCAATCCGTTTCCCATGGATGACTTGTTGGTATTCGTTTCAAAGTTTGTTAGAAGCAAGCTCATATAATGGTGAAAGATAGACTGTATTCTATGCTGTCCGAAACCATGAATTTTACATGGTATTTATGTACTAGGATAATTACATAGAGGAATCTTCACTTCAAGCTAAGATTCTAGTTCAATTGAGGGTCATGTACAGGACCATCTATTAGTTTACACTCACCCAGATTTAATCCACAAAAACCAAACTACTAGTTCACGCCACTAATTTACTTGGTTTTATTAACTATAGCATACTAATAGCCTAGCTTCAAGCATCCTTTGTCTGTTGACTCTTGCAATGAAATCATCAGCCCTTTTTTTCAATTCCTCTGTCGGCAAACTGAACTCTTCTTCTCCTTCTAAATCCTCACGTTCCTTGTGTACTTTCAAGTTTCCCTCACACAATCCTTTCCCTCCATTGTTTTCTCCGCTTTCGCAAGTTTTGCTTTGTTTTTTTTTTAAAGATTCCTCCATTTTTACCTCCTTTTTCTCCTCCACGCTAGCTGAAGTTGTTTGAAGGCTCTTTTTCTGGTCAATGTACTCATCATAGTAAACATCAGTCGCTGATGGAGAGTTTGAAGTAAAGTACTTGGACTCACCAACAAGGACAAAGATTATGAGGTTGCCAACAATGAAAATAAACATGGGGCTGAGTAAAACAGAACTTAGTTTTGGAAGAGAGACGAAGAGAAAGAGCTTCATGGAATGAAATAGGGAGGGAAACCAGAAAGGGCTAGAACAGAAAAGAGTACAGGACAACACAGTGAAAGAATACAGGAAAAAATTGTCAAGAAGTTGATGCTTCTTGGGCTTGTTAATCGCATGAATCTCTCTCAGCTTAATGAGATCCATTTCTTGATTTTGTATAGAAGAGGGGTTAGCTGGGGCTTTAAGATAAGTGTAGAATCTCACTCTATCCTTTAGGAAAGGAATAGAAACAACTCTGGGAAGTAATTCAGAGGCAAATCTTAAAAGACATTAGAGAGAACTGCCATTTGACTGGACAAAAGGCATTGTAACATGGAATTATATAGAAGGGCAAAAGGAGGTTAATTTGGTAAAACTAACACATGCTACTCTACTTTACTTTGGAATGGTTATATGACTTTATGAAAAGCTATGGGAGATTGATTAGTGCTTATTGGCTACTTTTCTCTTTTGGCTACCAGCTTTCCTGTAGTTGATGTTATGTCGATTAATATAGTAACAAACTATCTGAATAATTATTAAGGTAATCTGTAAACATTCTCCTTTTCTTTCTATTTACATGCATGAAAGAGTGAAAATGTCTCCTTAATTACATAGTTTTTTTTGCCTGGCATCAACTGACAAACTTTAGCTTAGTGGTTTTGATTTGGAGGGATAGGGGAAGTGCTTAATGTTTCATGAATATCAGAGATAGAAAACCAAGAATGTTTGCTTAGGATCAAGGAAGCGCAGTGTACCTTAAGATTAACAAAGTGAAAGAGGAAAAATTATACTGATTAGGTGTTTCTTGTTGTCTTAGGAGATTTGCTTCAATAACTACGTACATAGTCATGGTGAGGCTTCATAGTGCTGGGAACCATGGAATTTTTATTTTTCAGAATTTTGAGAGAGCAATACCAAGCATATTAATTTAGGAACTCCACTGATAAAAGCATCGGATTTGTTTCTTTCCTGGAAGAGAAGTGTGGGGTTCTTAAAGCAGTTGCTAAGCTTTTCCTTGCATAACTCTACCGGTAGAAGGCACGTTGTTGAGTGGAACGAAAAAGGGAAGCTGGTATTTCCTGGGAAGTGGGGTATTTTCAAAAGTTATTGGCAGAAGAGAGGCTTTTATGGATATAATCAGAATGCCTAGACATCCACACACAACAAATAAGCTTACTTAATGAAATTAAAGACTTGGTTTGTGTTATATGACTTGTATTATAGATATCATATACAAACCCATTATAGTGGTTCTAGGGCATAGAAATAGAGGGCGGGTGCATCTTGGACAACAACTATAGGATATCAAGAAATGTGCTCTCTGTTTATGCATCTTCATTTTTCATGTAAAATAAACTTGAAAATACACAAGCAAGATATCGGCTGCTGGGTAGCTAGCAAGAGTTTGTTTTTGTCTGCTGATAAACAAATTGCAATACTCTAGCAGCCTCTTGCGCGCGCGCACTTCTCTAGCTTCTCGACCATTGAAAAGTGCAAAAGAATTGCATGCTTGGTCTTGGTAAACTTGCTAAGATCCACAATAGATTTAGAATAAGTATAATATACATCTCTCGTTTTAAGATACCTTTATTCTTGGTATTCTAAGCTTAGTTGAATAATGAACGTATCCTCTACAGATTTACATGTTGAAAGCAGAAAAAGTTGAGCAAGAAAAGGGGAACAATTACTTTAATCGAAGATTTTAACATATTTATCTCCTTGTGTCTAATGTGGTTTTTCTTTTTGCTTAGCAACAGCAGTATTGAGGTATTGGCGATCGCCATCGACCTGTCTACTTGTACTGATATCTTGCAGCAAAAAGAAAACACCTTCCCAAGATACCTACAAGCCAGCCAGTGATTGATGATGGTTAAACCATTGTTATATTGGATGAATGCGTGCGGTGTATCAAGCAAACATTTTTTAAGCAAACATGTGTGCAATCTTACCTCAAAGTTTAGTCATTCAATTACCTTTATTAGGTAGAAAAAAGCTCCAAGAACCCTTTAGATGCATCTAGAGGAGCTATTTTTGCAATTGCTTTCGGTGAGGTAACTAAGCATTATTGATTTTCTCTAGACAGATGTTCCATTATTTGAAACTCGAAAGTAGATGTTGCCTACCTTTAGTTTTTCATCGAGGGCACATACTATGGAGTTTCCCTTGTTTTTTTTTTTTTTTTTTTTGAGATTTTTTGTGGACGTGTAAAGATTGAAAGGACAGGCATGCTTTTGCTAAAGGTAATTATATCTCCTGATTTCACCCAAAGGATTCAAATCATTTAAGATTTGAGTTCCTGTATGTTTAAGTGAGAGAGAAAAGGAGGGAATGGCCCATCTGTGCAATAGAATCTCAATGTATTTTAAGGTCATTGGTTTACTTTCCTTTACATATATGTTTTCCTATTTTAATTTAAAAGACATCAAGAACATTACATGCCGAGACCATGTATCTATCAACTATTAGTGGACACGAGGTACAAATGTAGCATGTAAAAGTAGCTTTTATTCAATCAATATTAATAGAGCATATGAAGATTTATGCATATACTAACCTTGGTGACTCAGCTAGCTTGTCGGTTTGGATTTTTTTTTTGTGTGTAAATAATAATGTTCAGATAGTGAAATGATATGAAAAAAAAATATAAAAAAATTGGGTTATGACAAGCCTATAAGCATGCTAATTAGAGCAGAGTTAACTTGAGATATCTTGTTAAATTTACAGTTTAAATTACGCGATTGGAATAATCTGATTAAAAAAATAAATAGAATTATAAAGCTGTTTTTTTATTAAAAAAATTGTGTTAATTTTTTAACCCTGTAACCCAAGTCATTAGAACTAAAGCACTCAATGTGGGAAAATCATGAAGTCTAATTCTCATTCAATTAAATATTGAAGGATGAAATTGAAAAAAATTCAATTATATAAAAAGATTTTTAAAAAAATAGCAATTGAAAGAACGATGATCAAAATTATAAAAAAATAAATTTTAATTGAAGGATGAGATTGAAAAAAAAATTAATTTAGTAAAAGGTCAAGAAAGTTAAAAAGAATGATGATTATAATTGACATAAAAATAAAAAAAACTAATGTTGTAATTAAATGGCGAAATTGAAAAAAAATAATTTTTACAAAAAAATAAAAATAATAAAGATCAAATAGAAAACATAATACCATTACAAAAACTAAAAATAAAACAAAATATTATTCTAATTAATAGATTTTTTATGGGTATGACTACAATAATTTAGCCACACCCATTAGTGCTTTGTTAATAAATAACCCAATAGAAAGATAATTAAAAAATAAATTATGAAATATAATTTCCAAAACAAGAAGTTGAAAAAAAAACAAAATAAAAAATTTAAGTTTTTTAAATATTAAATTAAAAAAAATTAAAAACAAAACAAAACATTATTATTAACACGAATGTTTCTGCCTTCATAGACGTGTGAAAGAAAGAAAAATGTAAATGTATAAATGCGTGCGTGCGTGAGAGAAAGAAAGCTACTGAGCGGTGTGAGTGAGGAGTGTAAATACAAACACTTTACCTTGTGGTGTCGTATCATAGAATGTGTCGAAGTGTTGTTATCATACTAAGATTCTACTGTTTTGTTAGGCATGATACGCTGTCCTAATCCTACAAGTTGCTTGAACATTCAGTATCTTAGCTCTTTCCGGAATCAAACCTCACAAGGCTTGGTAAAGCAGAGATTCTGCCCGAACTTGGAACCTTAATGCTTAAACAAAGAAATAAAAAACCTAAAGTGCCCGAGCACATGGTCGTCTTACACTGATCATAAAGAGAAGAACAACTGGGGATGAAGCTTTCTTGGCCATTGACAAATATCAGAAACCTTCTTTTAGAAAGCATGGGTGGTACTGTTATATACGGCCTGCATGTACTCCACAGTACTAGAAATGGTATGCATACCTTCTTTTGAGGGAAACCTAATTAATTAAACAAACATGGCATAGGCGATAGAGCTAGGGGGGAGTATGCCACAGTTTCAAGGCCATTATTGCTGTTTAAAGTTAAAGAAGCCGGCCTTGAGCTCGTTTTTCTGCATATAGAAGAATCTTTGATGCCATTTGGCACGCAAGGAGCCAAAAGAAATGTGGATTCGCATGCTGCTCCTTTCACGATTTGCTTGTTAGAGAAGGCAAGGAGACAAAAGAAATGCGAATCCGCATATCTGCTTGCGGGCTTTCACGATTTCCTTACTAGTGAAGACATTTTCCAAGGGAAGTTTGTTATTATTATTTTAAATTGATTTATTTATTTTTATGGTTTTGAAGTATTGATATTAAAAATAATTTTAGTGTTTATCACTTGTAAATATATTAAACTTTAATACATTTATAAATTATACACTTTGAAAAGTAACCGCTGTCTATCTTAGTAAAAAAAAATCTAAACCATGTGGAAAAAAATATTTGAATAGTATTTTTTTCATTTTACCTTTCTCTATGCAAACATAAATGTTAGCAAATGAGATATTATGGTCTTTTTACAAGGACACATTTTTTTAAAAAATTTATTAGGGGCACAAAGATCTTCTTGCTTTTTATTTGAATAGTTGAATTACCAAAATAACATTTTTTTAGGAAAAAATAAACTTTTGTCCATGAGCTTTGTGGTCATTTTCTTTTTTAATGAACAATAATAAACTTCAGTGACATTAGAATTAAATAATTTTAAAACTTCCTTGTAATTATTTTTTCATCTTTATCTCTTGTTAATTTTATTTAGTTTTTGTTATTTTTGGGTGTTCTTAAGGGAATTTTTGTTTTCTAGTAATATAAAATATTAAAAACAAAAACAAAAAGTTAATGGCACATTATAAACACGCAACGAGAGGACGCCGATTGTACTTTTCAAACGGTGCATGCAGCAGCGTACAGACGTCTAATACCACCTTCTGCGGCGGCTTTGGAAACACGTCAACATCCTTTTCTCGATAGTATGACACGTGTGTGCGGCGATGTGACAGTTCGACTCCAATGATCTTTTCTCTTCTCCTCCCTTTTTTCTCTCTTTTCTCCTTGTCAAAGTATGATGATGTCCTCTTGTCTTTTAAATTCAATTTAGACCTCCATCTTTTAATTCCTATTTGTTTTATTTTTGTTTTTTTATCTTTTTTTAATTGATTTTTTCTTCAATTTTGTCCTGGTCATTTGATCGAATTTGATTTTTATATTTAATTTTGACTTCATTCTTTTGATTTTTTTAAACCCTTTTCTATTTGAATTTTGTTTTCAATTTCATTCCTTATTATTTGTTTTTAATTTATTTTTACATCAAATTTGGTCCCTATTTTTTATTATTTTTTTTTATCTTTTTTATTGCATTTCTCTTTTCAAATTTCATATATTGTCATTTTTATTGAGAATTTTTTTTCATTCTATGAGGTTAATCTTGATCTCATGACTAGGTTCATGGATTTCAAGGGTTAACACGATATAACTTTAGTTTTTTAGGCCCTTTAATAAAATTAATTTATTTTAAATCTCATCATTCGACGTTTCATTTTATATTGGTCTTCATGTTTTTTTTTTGTGGGGTTATCTCATTCATATGCTCATGGTTGCGGGGTTAGCAGGTTAACTTATACTGACTTAAGTTTTTTTTTCATTGTTTTTTTAATTATTGTTTTTTTCATTTTCATCACTCAACATATATTTTTTTTTAGAATCTTGCTTTATTGTTTTTTTGGATTTGCCTTTTATGAGGTCAGTTTCAGCCTCAAGATCACAATCAAGTGTTTCAAAAATTAAAATGGATTGACTTTGGTTCTTTTTAAATCCTTTTTTAAAAATGAATTTTTTTCAATTCCTTCCTTTAATATATTTTTTAATTAATTTGTGTTTTTTTTCACTCTCTTTTTTGTGGGGCTATCTCAATCTTGTGTCCATGATCGCAAGGTTAGCGATTTTATTAAATTTGGTTTTATTATCAGTGATTATTATTACAGTTTTAAAATCTATCTCAAGAGTCGATCTGAGATAAGACCTAAGTCACCTGTCATGAGGGTAAAATTGGGTTGACCCAAGTCAATATTAAATAAAAGTGGTTATTATCATAATTTTAAAAGCTGACTTGGATGTCGACTGGGACAAGGCCTGGGTCATGAGTTGGGAGGGTCACATGGGTTAACCCGAGTTAATGTATGGATAAAAATAGTTATTATAATAGTTTTGAAATCTGACTTGAGAGTCGACTTGAGACAACTTTCGAATCATTGGTTGGGAGGGTCAACTCGTATAACCAATATTTTTTTTTAATAATCAAAGCAACCTTATTTTGATCAAGTTTTTTTTTTAAAAAAAAGGTCAACAGGTTTTGAACTCTTGTTTTATCCCGGGTTGACTTGGATTTTTAACCAGGTTAGGTCGAGTCAATCCTTCCTCTATTTTTTCTTAAACTTGGACCAATCAAGGCCCTAGGCCAACCTGTAAAGTCAGTTGTGGTTTCATAATTAGAGCTATTATGATATTATTAATTTCAACACTCAGTATAAACTAAGGTATATACATATAAGTTTGATAATAGTAAAATAAACTTTTTCATATTTTATTCTGTTTTCTCCATCATAACCAAATATAATATAAAAATAATTTTTTTATTTTCTACATCACTCTCAAACACGATTTATATATTTTTTTATTTTATTATCTTTTTTTTTTCTATTGTAGGACGATAACCAAATGCTATCTTGATCTATTTTTGATCCCAAAACAACGACAACAATAATCTTCATTGGGTTGTGGATTTTATCTCCCTGGATTTAGAAATTGAATTTAGTGAGTTACTGGGCTGATAAGAGAGTCCAAATCCATAGCAATCAAAGTTTGCCCGAAGCTCAACTAGCTGAACTCGTAACCATCTTCTATACCTCCGCAACGGTCATTTCGGGAGCCCATTACTCTAGCCCAGTTAGCGTAAAATTGGAGATTGCAAAATTATCCGATGGGACCCCACCAAATTACATACATATGGGAGGTATTTTTCTCCAATAAACAAACAAATAAATAGGATAAATAATATATTCTCATCCTGTTAAAAACCCGAACTTATTGTATTCAACACATTTCTTGAAAAATGGATCCTTTAAAATACTTTTTTTTATATAATTAAAATTACCTTTATATTATTTATATTGAACTATCCATTAGCTAGATTTAGATATTTACATGGACTGAATATTAATTTTTTTCATTGTACATTAATTATTAAATATTTTATTGTAATTACAATAATCCCTTTTCTTTTTATTATTAATGGAGAATATCGGAATCCACCTAAAATTGATGAAAATTCTTCCCCACCCTAAATCTAATAAAAATGGATAGGGATGGGGAGGTAAAACCCGACCTATTACCATATTAAATGTGTGTTTGGTAGTGTGGTACCATATTAAATGTATGTTTGGCAGTGTGATAATGGTTGCTTTTCAAATAGCTTTTCGTGCCGAAATACATGTCAATGATTTTTTTTATTTTTTAAAAATTATTTTTAATATCAGCACATCAAAACGATTCAAAAAGTACAAACCGCACTCAATTTTAGCAAAAAAAAATTCAAAATTTGGCGAAACGTAGATTAAAACGCACAGCCAAACAGACTTAGTAAAAAAAATTCTCATGAGTTAGAGTTTTAGACAACTTAATTACCCAGATGGGTCTTGAGCCTCCTATTAAATCAATGAAAAAAATAATTTCGATTTCGAGAGAAAAATGTTTATATTTAGGCATCATAAAAAAATCAACCATTAAGCTCTCAGATAAACACCCACAACATAATTAAGATGATATACACGTAAGATTGAAGAAAAATCAGTCAGAGCGTCGATCATCGTCAAGGGGACAGACGTTCAAATCTTCCATCATAGATTTTCAACATAGCTCATTAACCTAGGCATATGAAAGGAAAGTCACAACATTCGAACTTGTACATGGGTTAAAGATTTACAACCAACAAAGTGTAAAGGGGTAAAGCAAAGAGGTGAAGAGAAGAAGATCCACAAAAGCAAGCTGCCGATCATGTCTTTACTTGTCTTCTCTTCTAGCTAACCTTTCTTCCCTCTTCAGGAAACCTCATGTTCTCCCTGAGCACGCAAAGTATATTTATGCCAAATTATAAGAATACGTGCCATCAAATAGATCACGAGGAACTAGTTAAAAGAGCCTAAAATATTGTGGCTTCTGCAAAAGTAATGATAGGTAGATTGATTTGTTTGCTTACTTTATTGGGGGATATGAAGTGAACGAACTTGTTCTTGCCTTTGCCGCCACCGCCACCACCACTACCACTGGCAGTGGTAGACTTGTGATGGGGATGATCTTTTTCCCCTATAAATTTCCTGATATGCTCTCTCACAAACCTTTCATAAATGAAAGCTGCACCTTTGAACTGTGGTAGAACCAACCATGCAGCCACCACCAATTTCAAAGAGTACCATATAGGAATCCTACAATAATATAATAATCTGATCCCCATTAACATAAAGTATTATGATAACTAATAGCCCAAAAAAGAAAATTTCGGAAATGATTTTCTTAATTACCACTCTAAAATGGATTGGAGCAGCATCTCTGTAAGAGTTAGAAATGAATATAAGATCCAATAAGCAAGCCACTGCTCATCATCCTCCCTTGATGAACTCTCAATAGCAATTACTGATGCATACCTAGTCATAAAAAAAGAAGAGAAATTGATTGCTTAATAGATCATTCGGCGCGCGCACTTCACGCACTCTCTAAATGAAAGCAAAATACACAAACACAACAAAAAAGATTGGAACTTTTGGAAATGGTTCAGGTTCTTACAAGGGGTAGAGCAGCATCATGACTGGCCTGCATGTTGTTAAACAAACATCAATCAGATCATTAACCAAAACATTAAGGCCTAAAAGAAAGAAAGAAATTAATCATCTTGGGATCACTCAAAAACTACCCAGATAGTGTGTGAACATGAGTGAGAAAAGTCCAAAAACGACCCATATTTGCTGATCCTGCTCTTCCTGTTTTCTCAGTGGCAACAAAAATCAAAGAAACCGAGTAAACCGAAACTGAAAGAAGGGTGAACTTGAAACCACTCAATGAGACTGAGAAAACTGTTTAGAGGATGTAACGACAAGTGGACAAAGACTTGAAGGTGAAGGGCTACTTATACGGTGTTCTTGAAGACACTTGGCAGGAAGGGAGTAAGCATCAGATTCTGCCTTAAACGTGTCGAACTAGATTTAGCACCGTCCAGATTGGCATTAATCAATAAATAAGCTCGGGTGCTTGCAGGGCCAGGTTGCATTTTAATCTTAAGAATCACAATCTTTTACTTTAATCACATATTTTTTTCCTATACAAATATTTTGGGAAAAACCTAAAAACAATGCCTTAACTACGTACTTTATCTTGTTCAAGTTGTTAAACAATGTTTTGTCTCAATTGGATCCTCGAGCTCGAAGTACTTTGAGGGATTCTCAATTAAGTCTTTGATGCTTGCAGAGAAGTTAGTATAAAAAGACAGTACTAGATAAAATAGAGTTATCACAGCATCTCTCTATGTCACAATTTTATTTTTGAAATAAAATCTAATAAGTTCGGTTTATA
>Ga0325404_1000987_pt1 | contig 29453 bp, 18 predicted proteins | sample PopdelMetagenome_18_FD_205664 | JGI IMG/M metagenome (GOLD analysis project Ga0325404, IMG submission 205664) | Populus deltoides microbial communities from Bellville, Georgia, United States - Xylem-Control-R1 | ecosystem: Host-associated > Plants > Phyllosphere > Stem > Wood/Secondary xylem...
TATATATATATATATAAGTGTTAGTTGATGTAGAATTTGTTGTAAATGTCTTGATGTTTTATTTATTATAGTGTATGTGAAACTAATAAATGTTATTAGTGTTATGAATCAATGAGAATGGATTATGGAATGTCAGATATTATGAGATGGGATCTAGGATGATTGTATCAGAAGTTGGGGTTATGAGTTTGTGTGGTTTATGGATAATGGGGTTATGAGTTTGTGTGGTTTATGGATAAGAAGTGTGATTAATTGTGATATAAATTAATGTCGACCCTTGAGATGTTTAAAATATAAAGAAGACTCTGCCAAAGTTTGGTATAAATATTATTGATTTACAGGGATTATAAGTAATACTCAAGATTAGGGATTGATAAAAAAAAATTTAGAATTCCATAAGGATTTATAATAATCGGGTGATTGTTTCAATCTGAAAGAAAAAAAATTACACTATTTTTCGATTTATTGTGAAGGAATGAATCTTTATTCAAATGTTAGGGATGTTACATTTAGTATTAGAGCTATGAATTTGATTTAATAGATTAAAATAAAATTATAATGACTGATGAGTGATGAGTGATGTTTTTATTGTAGAATGGTTTAAACATATCATGGTACGAGGACATATTTGGTTCCAATTAGGAGAGTGGTTTAAATGGATTCTCAGAGTGAGAGTTTAAAGGGGGATCCTTTGAATGGAGTGAGTCTACAAGACCTAGAAGTGAGACTTCTTCTTATAGGGCTAGGAATGTACAACCAGAAAGAAAAGAAAATGAGAGAGATGGGTTATGAATTCTATTCAAGAAAGCAAGACGTCAAAGTATATGAGCGTTGGTTGCGAAAGATAGAGAGAACTCTAAATCAATTGGCAATTTTAAATGATATGTGAATGGATTGTGCCACTCCATTTCTATCAGATAATCCTCAAACCTAATAGGAGATAATGAGAGAAAGAAGGGTAATGGAAATACTAGCTTGGGTAGATTTTAAGGTAGAAATCTAAGACATGTATTTCTCGAGGTATCATCAGAAGGATGAGTAGGAGTTTCTAGCATTAAGGTAGGATGATATGATAATTTTTTAGTATGAGAGGAGGTTTTAGGATCTCTCTATGTTTGTATCCATCTCTTTTCCTACCAAGCAACACTAGGTAGAGAGATTTAAGGATGGATTGAGACAAAAGTTGCAGATAGGATTAGTGGCATTACAATTTAAGACAGTTATTTGGTAGAGGTTGCACTATCACTTAAGAAGGTGATGAATCCAGGACAACCTGGGTTTGGAAAGAGAAAAGAGCCTGCTTTTACATCAGGAAAACCCTCTCTCCGAAGAAAAGGAAAAGGAATATAATATGGTTAGTTAAAAAAGAGAGGAGAGGATAAGGAAGTGTGATGAGTTGGTCTCCTCAGGTCACTCAAGGTGGATCTATAGGAGGACAAACACATCGTAAAATTGGTATGATATCTGGGTTTAATACATAGGGGAAGAGGACTAGCACCTATCCTCAATGTGTAAGGTGTAAGCAAAATCATCTAAGAGATTACTCAATTTCCTTGGGGCAGTGCTACATGTGTAAACAGGAGGGACACCATTAAAGGGATTGTAGAGAGACTGGGCATTGCAATAAAAAATGCCTTAATAAGATTGCTGAGAAAAGTCGGGGCTAGAGGCAACTAACACAGAGTTAACAACATTCAGTGACAATAAATATGCCTAGTAGACCAGCTCATTGTGCAGCTAATGCAAATAGGGCGCAACTTAGAAGACCAAGGGAGATGACCTAGGGGAGAGTCTTCCATACGAATCAGTAGGAAGTTAGAGCTACCACAAATGTTATAGTAGGTACATTATTATTTAATCCCCAACTAGTTTATGCATTGATTAATCTTAGAGCCATTTATTCATTTGTGGCAAGAAAATTTAAAAATAAATTAACTCTACAATTTGATAAGATAGAGAAGGGTTTTCTTATTACCATACCCTTATGAGATGTTATAAGTGTGAGGCATATATATATATATATATATATATATATATATATATAAGGGTGTTAGGGTCACAATGAAGAGTCAGGATATAGAGGTAGAATTGATACCAATAGAATTACATGATTTTGATTTATTATTAGGGATGGATTGGTTGAGTTTATACCGAGCTAAAGTAAATTGCTTTGCAAAAACCGTAACACTATAAGGGAGGAGTGGTGATCAAGTAATGTCTAGGGGAGAAAGAAAAGTCCTTTCTAGTTTTGTGATTTCAATCATGATTGCTTGAAAATTGTTAAGAAATGGGTGTATGGCTTATTTAACCTATATAATAGATCCAATAAATGAGGAGATGGAATTAACAAAGATTCTTATATTAAAGGGATGTCCTGATTTCTTTCCTATGGAGTTACCCAGGTTACCCCCTGATAGTGAAGTTGAAGTTTCTATAGATGTAATTCTTAGAACTATATCAATAGGTGTAGATGCATTCACCAATGAATCTCACAAGACAAAATCATTTGATGATATTGATCAAGATAAGAAGGTAGCATTGAAAGCTAGAATAAAAGCTATCAAGGAGGTGGATTTGTATGATCTCATACAAGTTATGGAAATGTGTCTAGTCCCAAACATGGTTGTACCAAAAACATTATATGTTCCCTTATTCATCAAATACATCAGCACCCAGTATCCTATCACACACCTTAAATCTTATTGCAACAAAATAGCAAAAGTAGTGCGTGATGAAAAACTATGGATGCACTTCATTCAAGATAGTTTAAGTGGGGCAGCACTGAGCTGATATATAAGATTAGATAACATGAACATCCAAAGTTGGAAAGATTTAGTGGACACTTTCATCAAGCAATATAAGTACAAGATGATTATTGCACCTAACATAACCAATTTCTCTCATCTAGAGAAGAGGGAGAAAAAAAGCATGAGAGAGTATGCTCAAAGATAGAGGGATCTTGCTACACAGATATATCCTCCATTCTTAGATAGAGAAATGGTTACCTTAGTCGTAAATACGCTTAAGGTGTCATAATATGAGCATGTGATGAGTCATTCAACACAGCAATTCATTAACATTGTAGTTGTGGTCAAGCATATAAAGCAAAGGGTAAGGAGTGGCAGGATCTTCACCTCTCACTGAGAAAATAGGCTTTGAAGGAAAGAAGAAGGATTTCAATCACATCGAGGGTGGCTACAGAGATAAGAAAATCACTTCTAAAACTACAATACTCTGTCCCTTTTATCCCAGATTCTCAACATCAATTTTAACTCTCTATTTCCAACCAAAAAACCTTAGACTTAAACCAACCAAGTTAATAACCAAATCGAAAACATAGTAAAGAAAAATTACCAAAGAATCCAAAAACACTACCCCCATTACTACCCCCCTTGAACGAGATGTACCAAAAGTTGTTGAGCATCGAATAAGTAGCTCTGGTACTACCTGCGCCTCTGCAGCCACCATTTCCTAACTGGTATAAACTAAACCTCACCTGTGAGTACCATGCTAGCATTGCAGGACATAACATTCATACTTGGAATGCCTTCAAGAAAAAGCCCTTGCAGTTAATTAAAGTCAGGTGGGTAACATTCGAGCAAACCCCGAGTGTAAATGTAAACCCTTTACCCAATCATACCTCTGGCAGTGGGTCGATAAACGCACTAGAGGTGGAAGGCCCAAGGAGTTTAAAGGTGTTGCTAGACAAAGTTTAGAAAATGTTGGTCAAAGTTGAGTACAATAAGGGTAGTTGTGAAAAAGGACCAAAGCGCTGGAATTTTTATAAGTATCACTATGAAAAAAGACACATGATCAACCAGTGTGAAGGTTTCTGCAATGAGGTGATACAAATGCTGACTCGATGAACCCAACAAAAATAAGGAGGTCTGTTAGGTATAATTCACTGTAGAAGGAAATGCCCGAACTGATTATGTCAAAACCTACAGTAGTAGGTAAAGGAAACTATAGTGCATTAGCGCATAATTACTGATACTCCTTCTAGAGTGCACAAGCAACACCCATTTCTCAGGCAGAAGTTTGAGGCCTTACTCGTAGCAGAAGATACTTCACCCTAGAGGAACTCGAGAAAAAAAAAGTAAAGGAGAAAGAAGTGGTTAACCTAACCGAGGAGGTGAGCAAACCTATCACTGAAGAAGGGATCAATGAGTTCCTAAAGCTGATAAAACATAGTGAATACAGTGTTGTTGAGCAACTTAAAAAGACTCTTGCTAAAATATCATTGTTGTCATTGACTTCGAGCCATATAGAAAGGCTTTGCAAAAGATGTTGAATGAGGCTTACATGCTTGAAGATATCAACTAAGAAACTATAGAACACCTAGTAGAAAGGATCCAGGCTTTAAATTATTTGTACTTCACTGAAAATGAATTGAATCCTGATAGTATTAGGCATAACAAGTCAATGTACATTGCAATGCAATGTAAAGATGTCCTAATCAAGAAGGTATTGGTCGATAATGATTCTGCATTGAATGTGCTGCCAAGGCACATATTGAAAGAAATGCATGTCGATGAGTCACACATGAAACCCAGTGTAACGCCCCACACTTTCATATGTGATTATAGTTACTTTCCTACAATTTGGTATGTAAAAATAGAGGTAATTATTTTTTCCAGTTTTCACATAGAAGTTTACCAAAATTTCCACTAAAATTTTGAAAAAGTCTCCCCTATACTGGAAGGTCCCAAGTTATCGATATATACCCTGTTTACACTTCTAATATCTTACATCTCATAAATCCATCATGACCTAATTATCCTAGGTCTCAATCTCATAAACATCATCATCAACATCACAACCATAACATATATAACATACATTGAACAACAAATATCATTAAATGGGAATAAATGGGATAAATCTTCTCTCTTAACATCAAAATAAAACATTCTTATCGATTTTACAAACTTTCCTAACAATATTCTTCTAAACACAATCCTTGACAATAGTTTTAATCAACCATAAATAACAAATGAATAATATTTCAAAAAATCCATACGATCAAGTTATAATGCATTATTATGAGTATAACATATCTAAATATCAACTTCATCAAATGGTGAAAATTCCAGAAATATGGATTTAACTAAACTGACCTCAAACTTGCAAACCTACTGTGCAAGAAGCACAACTTCTATACCGAGTGTTTGTTTCGGATCTCCACCGTTTAGAATCTAGACAGTATCAGGAAGAACAACATTTCAAATTGTAGCCTGATCCAACGGTGGCCAGAGGAGAAAACAGTCAGCGAAGAAGATTGTCCAGAACTGTATTTTCCTAGAAATTTACATCCCGTGATATCTCTCAAACGAGGAATGATATAGAAAATCCCTCTGGTGAGCATATACATGACATAGAGGAGAACAACATATCCAAATATCGTTCCGATCCAATGGTGGAAAGGTGGTGTTATAGCTATTGGATGTTCTGCCATCAATATGTCTTCTCTCCAACCTCTCTCTAAACTCTCTCTTGCTCTTGCAAGTCACTCCAAGAGAGAAAATAGAATGATATTTATAGTTCTATCATCTTGTTAGTTGCACATTTATCCCTACCCCTTTTTATCATTTGTACATAAACTCCCAACCTTTTGTTATTTGAATATTGACCTCTCTTAGTCTTACGTATTTATTTTATCCTCACAAATGTTTTTTTTTTCTCAACAATTTAGTACTATATTCACTTTTCATTTTATTAATTTCACTATTTTTATCTGGATTTAGGTTTCTTTACTTTAATTTATCCCATTTTACTATTGATTAAAATTCTCTTATTTTAATAACCCAGAAAAATTATAACCGGGGATTTACATCAGTGCCATGATGGCAAGAACATATGATGGCTCGCCGAGACAAATAATTGGTACCCTAGAAGTGGAATTTTATGTGGGGCTACAAATGTTTCTTGTAACACTACAAGTGATGGATATCCATCCATCTTATAACATATTGTTAGGAAAATCATGGATCCATGCAGGCGGAGTAGTAGCCTTCTCATTACATATATGCCTGAAATATATCATAAATGGGATGCTGATAATTGTCAAGGTTGAAGAGACAGTTTCCATGATCAAGAATATGGTTGTACCATTCATTAAGGTGGAAGATTGTAGAGATGGGAACATTCACACTTTTGAAATAGTGAATGCCGAATGGGTTCCTGAGTGTGCAGTGCTAAGAAAAGTGAAAGTTTTGGAAGTTGCAAGAATAACTGCCAATTGTTTTTTGAAGCACAGGGTTCCTTTCCAGTATGATCCTAAAAATGGGATGCATGAGTGAGTCAATTTGATGAAATTAAAATGTATGAATCAAAGTTTTTGGTCTCAAGTATAAGCCTAAGAGATATGACTACAAATAGGTCGCTAGTCGTAAGATGAAAGCTAGAATGGCGAAGATTAAAGGATGAGAGTCATAAGAGGAAGAGCTTGCCATCCTGCCACTCTGAACAACCTTTTTAAGGTATGTGGAGGTGATAAGATCTGGCATGGCAGACCTTCACGTCAGTACTTTAGAATGTCAAGATAAGGAACATATTGAGGAAGTGAAGATAAAAGCAGAAAATAAGATGTTGTCATACCTATCTGTGTACACTACTGACAACGTCCCTGCAAAAGCCTTTGTGAAGAAGTTGGTTGAATGAGAGTCATACCAGAATTAGAAGATAGAGCATACTCTTATTTTACTTTAAAAGTAATTGTTCTTGTTTGATTATGTCTGCTGAAATGTTTTGCCTTGTTTTGATGTTTTACCTCTCTCTAGATGTCTTGTTATGTTCTGTTATTTCTGCTTGCCTTTAATCTTGATGGCAATATGGCTCATAATGCCACAAGATCTTATTTGTCAAATGAATTTATTTTTATTTTAATGAGATCATACATTTTCTTATGTCCAAATTTGTTTTTTTATCTTCCATGCAAATAACACACTTTCATGAGCACACCTTACACTTTCAGGAACCCTGAAAGTTCCATCAATTCACGAACCCACTGCATTTAAAATAATTGGTCAAACTTTGATAATACAATTGCAATGGGTAATGAAGACCGGGAAAAAGAGGAAATAAAAGAGTTTAGTAAGTTGGTGGAAAATTTTAAGAAAACTTAGAAACCTGTAAATGAAGAGCTAGAAGTTATAAATTTGGATACTAAACAAGAAAAGAAAGAATTGAAGATTGGCTCATTTTGGGTGATTTTAATTCCTTGCTCTCTTAAGATGATAAGCATAATGGAGAAGCAGTCTCGTCCTATGAAGTTGTTGATTTCAGGAATTGCTACTCCGACCTTGAATTATATGATTTAAATTACACTGGTTGTCATTTCGCTTGGATTAACGGCAGAGTTTGGAGTAAAATTGACAGAGTCTTAGCCAATCCTCTTTGGTCTTCATTTCAATCCCAGATGCATGTTCATTTTGGCAACTCTAGAGCCTTCTCAGACCACTCTCCTGCCATTATTCGGCTAGCCTACTAGCATGTTAGAGGTAAGCGATGTTTCAAATTCTTTAATATATGGGCTAATCATGACAGCTTTCTGGAGCTAGTGGCAAATAAATGGAATCTATATGTCCAAGGATCTCCCATGTTTATTCTCTGCAAGAAACTCAAGCACTTGAAAGGATACTTAAAGGAACTTAATAAGCTTCACTCTAGCCACATATCAAAAGGGTTTCTCGAGTACAGATGGAACTTACAGCTTATCAACTTGCCTTCTACCATGATAAGGATAATCTTCAACATCTAGCTCTGGATAAGCAGCTTCGGCAGAAGCTTTTCAATCTCAAATCTGCTGAAAGATTGTTTTTTGCTCAAAAGCTTAAATGTAACTTTTTCAAAGATTGTGACAAAGGCTCCTCTTTTTTTTTTTCTCTCATGTGTCAGCAACATCAAAAGAACTTTATCTCTACTATTCAGCTTAGTGATGGTTTCCTTACCACTTTTATTAATGAAGTAGGGGATGCTTATATTTGCTATTTTAGGGACTTACTTGGCTCTTCTAAGGTCACCCTTCCCTTGGATGATGAAGTCTCTCGGTCAGGTCCTTGTATTGATCCTGCCACTCATGTATCTCTCCTGGCTCCAATCACTAATGATATTATTAAGCAAGCTTTATTCAGCATTGATGATGACAAAGCTTCTGGGCCAGATGGATATACTTCCTTTTTCTTCAAAAAAAATCATTGGATATTATTGGTGGTGATTTCTGTCTTGCAATCCATGACTTCTTTGTATCTGGGAAACTTCTCAAGCAGATTAACCACTCTATCATTGCTCTTATTCCCAAATCTGTCAATGTTTCTATGACTGCTGATTTCAGACCTATTTCCTACTGTAATGTGGTATACAAGGTGATTTATAAGATTCTCTCTATTAGGCTTGCTACTGCCCTTGCGGATATTATTAGTCCTCTGCAAAATGCTTTCCTGGGATGTACATTAATGGTTGATAACATTTATCTTATTCAAGAGCTCCTTCGGTTATATGAGCGTAAGCATGTGTCACCTAGATGCTTGATGAAAATTGATTTGAAGAAAGCCTTCGACTGTCTAATAGCCTTTTCTGCAGCAGCTCTTACTATCTTTTGGCTTTCTAGATAGACTTGTGCACCTTATAATACAGTGTGTGGTAACCACTTCTTTTTCTATTTCTGTTTATGGCAATATAAATGGCTTCTTCCAAAGAAAGAATGGGGTGCGTCGAGGTGATCCTTTGTCACCTTATCTCTTTATCATCTGTATGGAATACTTTTCCAGGATGCTTAAGTTGGCTTTTATGAGCTCTAGGTTTAGATTTCATCTAAAGTGTGGTGCTCAAGGTATTAGTCTCTTGCTTGTACCAGCAACTCATATCATTTGGGCACATCTCTGGGTTGGTTATTAACAGAGAAAAGTCTTCTATTTATTTTTGGCAGAGTTGGAGAGCAGATAAAAAATGTTATTCTTAAAGATACGAGTTTCGTTGAAGGATCCTTCCCCTTCTGATATCTTGGTGTCCCCCTCAGTCCCCATAGGCTGCTGGCTAGCCAATACACTCCTTTATTGCAGAAGCTGGAATCTGCAGTCCAGTGCTGGTAGGGGAAGCATCTCAACTATGTGGGACGAGTCGAATTGATCAAATCTGTCCTCTTTAGAATGGTGCACTTTTGGCTGAGCATTTTTCCCTTGCCGGACATAATCATTAAGCAGATTGTCTGCATATGCAAAAATTTTATGTGGACTGGAAATATCTTAAAGAGTAATTTTGCCCTAGTTGCTTGGAAAGTTGTTTGCCTGCCCAAGAAAGAAGGGGGTCTAGGTTTGTTCGATATCAAAGCTCGTAACAACAACTTCTTTGTTAAGCAGTTGTGGAACATCCATCTCAAATATGATTCTGTCTGGATTCAATGAATTCATCACTATTATATTCCCAATGTCTATTTGGGATGCTTTATCTAAGCAAACTTCTTCGCCTTTTTGGAAGTCTATTATCTCTCTCAAGGACCAATTTGTTGTAACCTGTGGTAGCCACCATCAAGCTATTGATTTGATGTCTACTTGGAGTGGTGGAGAACTTTCTTTCACTGCTCAATCCTATGACTTCCTGCGTTTTAAATGTGACCCGGTTCCTTGGGCTAAGGTGGTTTGGGAATCTTGGTCTATTCCTAGATATAACTTCATTTTATGGTTGGCCATTTTAGGCAAGCTTCACACTCATGACAAGCTTCGGTTTCTACAAATTGACCCTTTGTGTGTGTTCTATCGAGTTGATGAAGAGTCCTACAATCATCTATTTTTCAGTTGTCCATGGGCCTCTCTTTTTTGGAGGATGATAAAATCTTGGCTTCATCTGCATAGAAGAATGTCGACCATTAATAGTGCAATTTATGGTCTTCTTTCTGGCAAGAACAATACTGATAGTAGAATACGAAGAGTTTCCCTTGGTATTCTTATCTATTTGATTTGGGAAAAGAGAAACAAGAGAGTCTTTGATAACTCTTGCAATCTAGTCTCTTTTATTTTTTGCAAATTGCAAATTCTCTTCTATATGGTTTTGCACTTCCATGAATAGATTATTCATCATTCAGGATGGCTGCTGATGTTTATATGGTGGATTCTATCTTTGAGAGACTCTCCCAGTTTTGGTTAGCTTTGATCTCTTTGGTTTGCTGGATTGATGTTGTATTGTGGTTTCATAAGATTGTTCTTCTTTCTTTGCTTTAGGAGCTACTAGTTTTTCTTTGCTGTTGATGATGCATTTCTCGAGTGGGGATACATGGTTCACTAAATGTTGTCCACTTTTTAGTTGTAGCTGCTTGTGATGTTGTGTATTTGCTATTGAAGATTCTTTGTTGATAGGTGTCTTGCTGGAAAGCCTGCTTTATTTGGTTGCAGTTCTTTTCCTTGTTGTGGTTGTTGAGGCTGTTGATTCTTGTCTTGTTATGGTGCTGGGTCTCTCTTTTTTTATCTGACGGCTGCTTATTTTCTCCACCCTATTTTTGTTTTGTGCTTTATGTTAGGTTGGACACCCTGTCTTAGATTTGGTTCCTCATCTAACCATTGTCAGCTAATCCTTTTTAATTTGATAGCTTTTCTTTATTGGCTTTGATGTATATGTCTTCGGGGAGTCTGTCCCTTTTTGTAAATCATGTATATGATCTTGCTGGTTCTCCAGCCATGTATTTTTTTTAATCTAATATTTATACTTACTTTTGATATAAAAAAAAATTAAAGATTGATACCATTATTACAACCAAGGAAAAAGATGGCCTAATATCTATATTATATAAATATATGGATGTCTTTGCTTGGTTTAGATACTAATATAGTGGTATATAGAATTCCCTCGGTGGAAGAAAATAAGCCAGTTAAACAAAAGACTAGACACATGTGCCCGGATTGCTATTTAAGGTGAAAATGGAAATACATAAACAATAGGATATAAGATTCCTAGATGTGGTCCACTATCCTCAATGGGTGGTTAATGTAGTTGTAATTTCCAAAAAGAATGGCAAGATTATAGTGTGTATGGATTATAAATATTTGAATAAGGCAAGCCTGAAGGACGACTTTCCTCTACCCTACATAGATGTCTCAATCGACAATGTTGCGAAGAGTGTCATATACTCGTTCATGGATGGGTTCTCAGGATATAACCAGATTAGAATGGCATAGGAAGACAAGGAGAAAACTACCTTTGTCACGCCTTGGGAAACCTTTTGATATAAAGTGATATCATTCGGATTGAGAAATGTTGGCCCAACACGTATCAAAGAGCATTGGTCACTTTATTCCATGACATGATGAACCGAAAAGTGAAAGTCTATGTGGAAGAAGATCACAAAAAAAATATTAAAGAAATTGTTCAAAAGGCTGTGAAAATTCAAATTAAGATTGAGTCCCCCAAAGTGCTCATTTAGGGTAAGGACTGGAAAATTGTTAGGTTTTATAGTAAGTAGTCGAGGAATAGAAGTTGATCTAGAAAAAGTAAAGGCAATCAAGGATATTTCAGTGCCTAAGACAGAGAAAGAAGTAAGTTTTCTTCAATATTTAAACTACATAGCCCGATTCATATCTCAACTTACGATAACGTGCAAGTTAACTTTCCATTTACTTAGAAAGAAAAACCCTAGGGTATGGGACATTGATTGCTAAAAAAACCTTTGATAAGATCTAAAAGTAATTTACAAAACTCGTCATTGATAGTGCCTTCTATACCTAGAAGACCCTCAATTCTATATTTTATGGTGACATATACAGTTATAGGATATGTGTTGGGCCAACACGAGGAGTCGGGGAAGAAAGAACAAGTTATCTACTATTTAAGTAAGAAGTTCAATGATTGTGAATCCCGGTATACTGCCATTAAAAGTTTATGTTATGCCTTGGTTTAGAGCATAAAAAGGCTCATGCAATATATTTTGCACTACATGACCTGATTGATCTCAAAACTGGATCCACTCAAATACATCTATGAAAAGCCTTACTTGTCAAGCCGGATGGCAAGATGGCAAGTGTTGTTAGCAAATTACGACATTGTTTATATGACAAAGAAGGTTGTAAAAGGAAGCGTGATTGACCATTTGGTAGATCATGTTGTGGAAGATTATGAGTCATTGAATTTTGACCATTCCGATAAAGATATGCCAATAATTTCCCCAGAAAAGAAACAGTACCCTGTTTTGATAAGGTTGCAATTTAAATGCACCAATAATACGACCGAGTATATAGCCTACATCATTAGTCTAATAGCTATTTTAAAACTAAAATTTAGGAAACTTGATGTTTATAGAAATTCACTGCTAATTATTTGTCAAGTGAATAGAGAATGACAAATAAAAAATAAGAAGCTGAAGTCATATCAGGATTATCTCTTGACGTTAGCTAATGAGTTCGAAGAGATAAAATTCACTCACATGAGTAGAGATAAAAATTAGTTTGCTAATGTTTTGGCAACCCTAGCTTCGTTGACACAGATCAATATTGGAAGCAGGATCCAACCAATAAACATCGAAATCAAAAATCTTCAAGCTCACTGTTATTCACTAAAAGAGTCATCAAATGGAAAACCATGATATAATGACATCAAAAGGCTTATCCAACACCTGGAATATCCTCTAGGAGCCTTCAAGATGGATGAAAAGACTTTGAGGGAATGAACATGGATTATTACTTGGATAGAGATGTCTTTTATAAGAGGTCATTTTACGAGACTTTATTTAGGTGTCTAAATGAGAAAAAGGTTGTGAAAGCATTATAGGAAATCCACGGGGAAGTCTGTGTCATTAATGCTAACAAGCATACAATGGCGAGGCAGATGCAAAGATCTGGGTACTTCTAGTTGACCATGAAGAGGGAATGTGTAGACTATGTCAAAAAACACCATAAGTGTTAGATATAAAGAGACAATATAAATGCACCTCCAGCATCGTTGTTCAATATGACATCGCATTGGCCTTTTGACATGTGGGGATTGGATGTTATGAGACCAATCAATCTGAAGGGTAACGATGGGCATAGTCATCTTTGTGGTCATCAATTACTTTACTAAATGGGTAGAAGCCAACTCTCACGCATATGTGACACAAAGTAATCAAGAGGTTCATTGAAAAAGATATGATTGGTCGCTACGGCATGCCAGTAAGATTAGTAACTAATAATGCTCAGAATTTCAATTAGAAGTTGATTGTTGAGATTAGTAACTAAATAAAAGATTAAGTATTTCAATTATTCTCCTTACAAACCCAAGATGAATGGTGTTGTTGAGGCAACCAACAAAAATCTTAAAATGATCATCTAGAAAATAGTGGTCACTTATAAGATTAGAATGAGATGCTTCCACACGCATTTCATGCGTATCACACCACAGTCAGAACTTCTATGGGTGCAACCCTTTACTCTCTAGTATACGAGATGGAAGCAATGATGCCTTTAGAAGTGAAAATTTCATCAATAAGGGTTCTAATGGATGCAGAACTAGAAGAATCAGAGTGGGCAAAGCTAAAATTTAAGTAATTGAATCTTATCAATGAAAAGAGGTTGACAACCATCTATCATCACAAGTTGTACCAAAATAGAATGGCTAAAGCATACAACAAGAAGGTCAGACTAAGAGTGTTTAAAGAGGGATATCTGGTATTGAAGAAAATCTTGCCAACATCGGGAGAAGATCAAAGTAAATGGGCACTGAACTACGAAGGACCATACATGGTAAAGAAAGATGTGTTTGAAGGAGCCTTAATTTTACAAGATGGATGGGGGTGATCTCCTAAAACTTGTAAAGTTTGATATCATAAAGAAGTGCTATGGATAATGTACTTTGTCTATCAATCAATAAAAATTATAGTTTGGCTAAGAATTCTTTGATATATTTTCCTTTTCTCTAAAAAACTCTACATGATCTTATAAGCTTAAAAACTTTGTTTTCAGAAAGGCTTTTTGGAAATCAAAGTTATTAGTACAAATATAGATGTCAAATTGGTGTTTGTTTTTAATAAGCGAGTTTTAAGAATTCAAATGATCCTATAGTGAGGTGACTAAACACTTAAAAACATGAAAAACAAATTAAATGCCATAAAATAACTTTAAAGCTGAGTTTTAGTTAAATGAATAATGATTCATAATCATAATAAAAAAACCATTTTTGAATGTCTAATTTAACCACAAAGAAGGAAAACAGATCTTGCTAATCCTAAACACATGTGTTTGAAATGAGAAAAGGTTATCCTTGATAATCCTTTCACAATACTCAAAAATATCATTTGCAGTCCCCGTTTGAGCTTAGTAAATTTTCCTTGAAAATTAACCCTAACTAATAACCTATACTAGAGGTAAGTATGAGGACTAGAAAAGAAGTTTAACCCTAAGGATACACAAAATAATACTCAATGATCAAATGGCGCAAACAAAGCTAGGGTATGAAGAAATTTACAAAGTTTGAGCATGCTGTAAAAAATAATGAATATGATAATGGTGTTTAAAACCACATGAAAAAAAAAACAAGAAGTCCAAGCCCGTTACTAGGGGCACGACAAACCATTTGGCAAAGTCAACCCTAAGATCCAAGAATTCCTCGACCAAAAAGAAGGTCTGGGAACGAATACTAGTGATCCTTACCTTGAGATCCCTTAAACACCTTTTGAGCCTACAAATACCCTTTTCTTTCATAGCCAAAAAAAGATGATGATCTTTGAGACAAAGGTTTTCAGACAATGAGGTATGCCGATATCATCTAAGATCATCCCTTCTCAAAGATTTATATCATAAGTTGTGGCCCTGGTAAGTGAAAGTGAAAAAGCCATAAAAGCTTGCAACGAGGATCAAAACTTTGAAAAAAAAAAGTCCATAAAAGAAGGGGACTTGTATTTCTCAAGTAAGAATACATGCATATTAATCACAATACATTGTATTTTGAACTTTTAAAGGGAGTCCAAGTAAAGAATCCTTGATGGACTCGAGCATTTCCAACAAGAAATACCCAGCAAGATGTTAAGCTCAACAAGCCTCCTACTATTTAAAAATCAACAAAGTTTTTGGCAACATTTTTACACTTTTGAGTGTGCTTTCTAGCCCTCACATACCGAATAATGCACTTTATCGCCCTATCCATTTTTCTTTTGAGTGCGCATTCTAGCCTTATCTCTTTTCTTTTGAGTGTGCTTTCGAGCTCTCATCCATCAGATAATACGTTTTTTAGCCCTCACATATTGGATAGTGCATATTCTATCCATATCCATTTTCTTTCTGAGTGCACTTTCAAACCCTTGATTGATTCAATTAATTCTTAATTTTAAAAGATTAGATTTCATTAGGGACCTAATTGATGAAAGCCTAAGTTTGGAAGCTTAATTTGGGTTTAATTGAGAATATTGAAATTTTAGAGGACTAGATTTCATTATTTTTAAGCTCAATTAGATGAAATCATGGACACATTTGCAAGAAAATCAAAGTTTGGGGGTCAATTAAGGGTTAAATTTAAATAATTCAAGACTAGGATCTTTTTGCAAAAGACACGTGAATTCAAGGGATAAATTCGGTTGAAAACAGGGGTGAAATTGAAGAAATTAGAAGTTTGAAGGTAATTAAAGATAAAATTAAAAATACCCAAAACCAAGAATCAAAATGAAAAACACACTGGAATTAGGGGGTGCTTTTAAAACTTGTCAAAGGTGAAATTGAATTGATTCTTAGAATCAAAATTCAATTGAAGACTTATTTGAATAATGAAAAGTTTAAGGGCTGGAATTAAAAGAGAAAGTTTATAACCTGATTTTACCCTAAACACCAAAATGACATTGTTTCATTTAAATGAAACAATGTTTTTTGGCTATGTTTTTATCAATACCAAGTCAAAAAAATAATAGGCAGATGACACGTCGTCTAACTATTGTTCATCATCTTCCCCAATGAACTTGAAAATGACACCTCTAATGCCACTATTCTAGGTTCCTCTCTCTCTCATACCTTCATCATACAAGAAAAGAAACATACCACATTCGTGACCTAATAATGTACTACACCCTCAGCTCGAAAACCATTGATTTATCACTTAGAAAATCAATGAAAAAATGGCTTGAATCTTATAACCTGATCAGCCTTACAACCTGATTTTGCAGGACCAGGTTATTGGTTTATAGCCAGCAGATGGGATCTTTCCCAAACGAATCAACAACCACAAATCATGCTCATGATAGCCCCCATACTCTTCTCTCAAACCATATAAATAGGGGTAGATTTCATGTAAGATGAGAAGAGAAAAAACCAAAGAAAAACCATCACAACACCAACTTTCTTTTTTTAAAAAAAAAAAAAGACAAACTTTCTCTTACAAGACCAGAAATAAACTAGCCCCTAAACTACCCGTAATACAGCCTTTCACCTGATATTCTAGACACATACCACCCCTAACATACCCCCACATAACCAATGGTTCACCCTAGCAAAAAAGAATCCTAAAAAAACCAACCCAATAGCCATCCTCATCATTGTTTTTCTTTCTTCTCCAATAATATCAACCTGGTACAATCCCTACCTCCCAAACACAACAGCTACCGTGAGCTCCACCAAGTCACTAACTACTCCAGCAACACTACCAACCAGCCAACAGACTACCCCCAAGCTAGGTAATCTCACTTCTCTTTTTTCTTTTGTTAAAGCGTCTTGTTGTATGTAGAACATGAATTAATTCACGTCCTACAGCTGCTGTGTTTGTTAGCAAAGAAGGGCGAATGGATTGGACTTTTGTTTTAGCCAGCCCGTATAGTTGGGATGGGCCCAGCCTATAAAAAAAAATGGCCTTGTTGGGCCATCTGTTGGTCTAATAAAACAAGTTAGGCTAGGCTTGAGCCTATCTCGTATATGTGGGCTTGGGCCTCTAACCTAACAGGCCCAAACCTATACATAAAAGCATGTTTGGCCCAGCCCGTTTTTCCTTAAGAAATAAGGTCATGTTTGGCTCCTAAGAGTATGTTTGCCAAACACGCCTTTAAGACATTTTTATGTCTTTGATTTTATGCTAGGGGCCTATATGGCAAACACACCTTAAGCTTGTTCCTTTAGTTTTAATTTGTCTTATATTTGTGTGTTTAGCCAAACGGACCATTAAATTTTTCAAAAAAAGTATGAAAAAATTCATGGAATATTTTGAAATTATTTATGGTCATGTTTGGCTCCTAAGAGTATGTTTGCCAAACACGCCTTTAAGGCATTTTTATGCCTCTGATTTTAGGCTAAAGACCCATTTGGCAAACACACCTTAAGCTTGTTCCTTTAGTTTTAATTTGTCTTATATTTGTGTGTTTAGCCAAACAGACCCTTAAATTTTTCAAAAAAAGTATGAAAAAATTCATGGAATATTTTGAAATTATTTATGAGTCCATCGTGTGTTTTTAAAATATTTTTATCTAATATCGGGTTGTAGACTTATATTATAAGATACAAGTCTAATATTAAAAATAATTGATTTTTCTCCAAAAATTTAAAAACAATTTCCTTTCAGAAAACACAAAAAACATGTTTTTCTTCAAGAATTTCATTTAATATTAGGTTGTAGACTTACATTGTAAGATAAAAAGCGATATTAAAAATATGTGATTTTTTCTGGAATTTTAAAAAAATAAATAAATAAATTCCTCATTTCAAAACACAAAAATATGTTTTGTTTTTGTGCATATGACTAAATTTTGAAGGTTTCATACATATATTCTAGAAAACAAAATGGCATTTTATCATACAAAATGAATATCATAACTAGTTTATGATTATCCATTAGGATTTGGTTGAAATACCAAAACTCCCACAATAATTAATTTGTTTAATTAATATTCGGAGTGTTAGGATTTAGTTGTAGACTTTAATATTTGGAGGTATAAGATTACACTGTAAAGTATACACTCAAATATTAAAGATATAAAAATAGGAAATAAATACAATGATAAAATTTGGGTCTTAGAACGGTTAGGTTTTAACTTAATAAGGTAGAGACTTCCTCACGAATAAAGATTTGCCTTGAACATTAGGCAAGACCAACAAATGAAAACATGACCTAGAAAAATAATCATTCAATAATGCAGCTTACCTTAGGTAGGGTGCATTGGGGATAATGCATCTTCCCTTTATATAACTAGTCCCCTTACCAAAACTCTCGTAGACCATAGGTTTCCTAGTGACCATGATACTATGTAACGACTCTCTCAAATCATAACTTTATGATTAAACCAAAAACTTCTTTCATTCTAGAAAGTATCTTTGTTATTCAATGTCATGCATGTCATGACAGTAGTAATAGGAAGACGAGTGTATTTGCTTGATGATAAGAACTTGAATGGTGAAGTGCTGAGCGAGGCTCATGAATCCAAACTTGTAGTGTATTCTGGTAGTACTAAGATGTATCATGATTTGAAAGAGTTTTATTGGTGGCCAAAACTAAAGAGAGAAATTGCAGAATATGTGGCTAAGTATGGAGTGTGCCTTTATTGAAAGTACAACATCAAAAGCTTGTGAGACAGTTATAGCCATTTTTTATACTTAAGTGGAAGCAAGAGAATATTACTATGGAATTTATTTATGGGTTACCTAAAGGATAGAGAGATGATGATGAAATTTGGTTTATTGTGGATCAGTTAACAAAATCTTCTTTATTCCTTCCTATGAAGATGATAGATTTAGTTAAAAAGCTGACAAGATTTTATATGAATGAAGTAGTGAGATTATATAGGGTTCTAGTATTTATAGTTTCTTATCAAGATCCTAGGTTTACATCCTGGTTATGGCCAAGTATTCAGGTTATTCTAAGGATCAAGTTGAATATGAGTACTGTATTTCATCCCCAAACGAATGGGTGATCAGAAAGAACCATTTAGGCCTTGGAAGATTTGTTGATGTTATGTGTATTGGAGTTTAGAGGGAATTGAGAGGATCATCTACCATTAGTAGAGTTCACTTATAATAACAGTTATCATGTTACCATGAGAATGGCTTCCTATGAAGCTTTGTATGGAAGAAGGTGTCGAACTCTAGTCTATTATGAATAAGTGGGGGGTAGGAGGTTGATTGACTCGGAGCTAGTGCAAATTACCACTAAAAAGGTGAAAATAATAAAAAAATAGAATGAAGACAATTAAGGATAGACAGAAAAGTTATGCAGATAACAGAAAAAGGCCCCTCGAGTTTGAGATGGGGGATCAACTGTTTTTAAAGGTTGCACCTTGGAAACATATTATATTGTTTTGAATGAAAGGGAAGTTGGCTCCAAAGTATATTGGTCCTTTTGAGATAGTTCAAAAAATAGGCCCAGTTGCATATAGATTGACCTTACCACCACACTTGTCAAAGATGTATGATGTATTCCATATATTATTACTTAGAAAGGCTAAGTTGGATCCTACTCGAGTATTATCCCAAGTTCAACTAGAGATTAAGGAAGATTTGACCTTGGAAGTATAACCAATCAGAATCTTGGATATGAGTGAAAAGGAACTCGGAAATAAAAGCATTATGATGGTGAAGATACTTTAGAAAAGTTCTCAAGTTGAGGAGGTAACTTAGGAGAAAGAGTTAAAAATAAAGAAAAACATATCCAGAATTATTTTTTAAGCAGGTATTATTTTTATTAAGAGGGAAGAATATAAACCCCGAGATGATTCAAAACTATATGGAACTTTAAAATGGGATAAGTGAGTATTTATGACAAAATAAAAATAAAAAAGTAAGGTAAGTAAATAAATATTTTAGAGAAAGGAAAAATGATTGTTTTAACAATTATATGAGATTATTGGTATAAAGTTATAAAAGAAATTATGAATGGTTACCTGAAATAAATGAATTGATGGAATAAAGAAGGGTAAATAAGTAATTAGCTGAAAAATAAGAATTCACCCCTCTCTCTTTTTAAAGTCGATAATGTAGCCAAGAGAGTGAGAGAGTGTTTTCTCTTTTTTTTCTTTCCATTCACCATTGAAATGTTATAGAATTGTTAGATATAAATGAAAATAGAGGGTTTTTGAGAGAGAAGAATATATCCACACTAAAAATTAAGAAAGATCAAGAGGAGAGAAAATTGAGTCAAAGAGAGAAAGTGAAGAAATAAGAGAGAAAAAAGGGAGAGACATATTAAAATTTCAACTTGTTGATTTTTAAAATATATTTTATAATCAAGTAAGATATTTGGAACCCCTTTATATCAATTTGAACAAAAGTTAATTGATTTTGAGTAAAATTGAATTAGGGTTCTTGAGATAAAATTAGGGAAAAAATGGATTTCTTAAAAATTAAATTTTTAAGATCCTTGTAGGTTGCTGTGGAAGTGAAATCATGGAAGAATGATGAATAAAAGTGATAGGTAGAAAACTTATAGGGGCCAATCATGTAAGGAATAAAATGGGAAATTATGTATTTATGATATTGTTCATTAATTGTGCTGTAAATGTATGTATGATATATGAATGATGATTTTAATTGAGTAGAATTAATTAGATAATGAAGTATTGAGTGATTGAATAGTTGGCCTAGAGGGGTGAAATTGTAAATTTTTAGAGAATTTGTAAATTGTATGGAATTGTGTAAAATTGATATGGTTGCTGACACGATCAAAGAGTTGATGTCTTATTCCAAGTACAGGAGTATCAAAGTAATAAATAACCCGGCAAGACCGAGGTCGAACCATAGGGAGGTGAATTATATAAATTACAAACAATAAAATGATATTAATGTTAAAGAGAAGTTTGAGATGTAATAATGATGAAAAGATTAAACAAGGATAAAACAGATGTCAAGGTTATAGGATCCACTAATGGTATTTTAAATAAATATAATATAAACTCTTTTTATTACTCAATTGAAAACCACACACAAAGGAGATTTCAATCGGATGATTTATCGTTAATGGCTTATTATAAAGTATTAACATGATCATATTAATTATCCTTTTCAAGTAACACCATACTTATAAATATCATCAGGCATTCATGTTGCTAGCTTATGTTAACAACAAATCAAGTTCCTATCATAATAACGATGTCGGCCGAAAACTATGAAGGATCAAGCATTTGATGTACCAAGTGTTATACAACACAAATCTAGATTAACCATTTAATAAGCAAGGTATTAAGAATTAGTAAGATAAAAAGATAAAACATGTTAATAACAAACTTTCCTGGATATAAACATTAAAGTCCATGTTGAGTTTATATTATACATATTCTAACACCATTAGTAAAACCTTTTCACCTTGACATAATTAACTTAGCTAAACATAATGAAGAAGAAAAACATAAATAAACAACATAAAAACATAAACATTATATAAGTTAACTAAGTTTAGGAAAGGAAATGAAAAAGCATAAACAAGAGATTAATATAGCATGAAAGAAAACTTGAACATTACAAAGATATAAAGAGAGAAAGCAAGAAGATGATTTTGATTTGAAAAATAATATATGACTAAATACATGGCAAATGCCTCCTTTTGTAGGCTAAGATTCAGAACTATTGATTGGTAGGCAACCATTGATTTGGTGGCTGATTTTTGACATTGTTGGCTGCTGGCTCTTGATATTGTTGGCAAATTTTTGATATTATTGGCTGCTGGTTCTTGATATTGTTGGCAGATTTTTGATATTGTTGGCTGACCAAAACCTCATTGCTAACATCAAAATTTGAGCCCTTTATTCCATGAAAGCTGTGGGCAATTACCTTAACTTTCCAACAAAAAAAACCAGAGCTCATTTGGACTTCTAGAACTCAAGATATGAGCTGAAAACTTAACAGTGTTTGAGCTGCAAGACAGGTTCCGAATTCTCCGTTGTTGCTAAGATTTGAACTTGAAAACAGCAGAATTGAGTCTTGAACTCTCATGAAAGTTTTAGGTATATGTCTTATCTTTCCATCCATATAAAGTGGACCTAAATCTGAGGTCTACAACTCCAGTTATGATCAAATAACCGAATGGTGTTCCAGTTTGGAATTGAACCAGCATCTCTTCTCTTAGCCTAGTCCTCTTTTTGTCTCTTCACTTTCAATAAGTAATCACATTAATCAATCCTTTGAATTGTGAGATATACCTGCATTCAAAACAAGCATTTACCATAAATTAAAGATATATTATATTATCATACTTGTTATTATAAAACATGCTTTAGTTAGGGAATTTAACGATACTTTAGTGCAATACGATGATATAAAACCTTAATGAGAATGCACTTTTAAGTACTAATCACACCCCCCAACCAGCTTATTACTAGTCCCTAGTAATCAAAGCGTTAAAATATAAAAACAATTTGCAAGTTCGACAAAGCAAAGTATTCATCATTTAACTTCCATTAATCTATCCAAATAAACAAACTCTCATTAAATTTATATATCTGCTTTATACTTCTTAAACAAGATATTAATAAACCATCTTTTTGTGTTCAATAAATCAAAACATAGCTATGGAGCTTTTCATGGAAGAAGACAAAATTTTGTTCCAATGTTTAAGGTTAACTTCCTTGGGTTGGGATTATTATCTTTTTTTTTATTTTTGAAAGCAAGAATTTATAACACAATGTATCTTGAACCCATGTAACGATCTTTCAGCTAATGACTCCCAGACCAGTTGGTCTTAGGGCATCAGGTGTTGAGATACCCCTATGAGTTTAGTAACTCGGGTTGCAGATACTGATACATAGATAGTGCAATGTTTGATTCCCTTAAGCTTTTCTTCTTAACCCATGTAACAAGCACTGAGCCAATAGCTCCCAAGTCAGTTGACTTTAGGGTACTAGGTGTTAAAACACCCCTTCGGGCTTAATTGCTTAAGTCAAGGAGGCTACGAAACCAAACTTATCTACTTTTTTATTATTATTTATTCAATTTGTTATTATTATTATTATTATTTTGTTTTTTTTTTTTTGCATATTATATAATATCATTTTCCCTTAGTTGTTACCTTTAACAAAAGAACATGAATAATGTAATAATCCAATGTGCAACCCACAATCATATGTTAAAGTGTGTGTGTGAAAATGAAGGTTTAGGAATACTTGTTAAATGAGTATATCAGCAGAATCAAGTGATAACAATGCGAGAGTTTGTAAACCTGAATATTTCAAGAAGTATTATGATAGACCTTGTTAAGAATGTTTACTAAGATGCGTCTCAAGAGTCACTAAAGTTATTCCTTTACTTTGCCATCCTAGTAACAACAGGTTTGCAAATGGTTGAAATAATAGAAAATATAGTTAGTTAAATTTTATTTTTTTTAATATCAACTACTACCCTCTCCCCCCAACCAAAACCAGACATTGTCCTCAATGTTCTAAGGCAGAAAGATAGAGTATAGAAGACATCACCTGAAACAGAAACTGCTGACAAACCTGAAACACACTTAAACAAATATAAGAAAGAACTAAACACAAATATTATGTGATTAATAAAACCAAAAGACACAAGTTTTCACAAACTAAGGCTCAAATCCAATCTAAGCTTTTTACAACGTTCTGTGATTGACCAATTGAGTCGACTTATAGAGGAATCAACTACAGGGATGAAAGATTGTAGTTCATCAATCAATTGCTCAGCAGTAGCAGCAGAGATGAGGATTTGTCGCGCTGAAAATGTTAGAAATTGTTGTTCCACAGCATGATTAAGAAAAGACAGTAAAGTATTATAAAAACTATTAATATTTAGCAAACCTATAGGTTTCTGGTGAATGTTCATTTGAGCCCAAGAGGAAATATGAAATATCTCTTCTAAATTACCCAGACCACCTGGTAAAGCAATGAAGGCGTCAGCATGGTTAAACATTACAGATAGTCGTTCAGACATTGTGGAGACCTGTAGTTCCTCTCCAACTATTTTTCCAATGATGTTCCCTTCGGCTAAAGCTTTGGGGACGACCCCTAAAACTTGACTGCCTCCTAAAAATGCAGCAATTGAAACACCCCTCATTAACCCAAGATTGCCTCCCCTATACACTAAATGAATCTTTCACCCAGCTAGTACCCGACCAAGATGATTTGCTGATTCTAAAAACTCATTTTCTTTCCCAGGACTGGATCCACCAAAAACACAAATATTTTTTATTTTAGGAACAGAGGAACCTGCCATTTCTAAACACTTCAATATCTGTTAAATGAATGGGTTGAGTAGAAATGATGGGAAGGAAGAGAAGATTTTATAGATGAGAAATTGAAAATGCAATCATATCACCTATATGTAGGTTAGCTGGAGTCTCACTCTCTCTCTCTAATTTTTTTTTTATTTTTTTGTAAAACATGTGTATGTACAAGCATGTGTGATTGTGGCTCACATCTTCCCTTGGTTTTACGTCCAAGAACGGCTTAAACGCCCTCTATGGGTCGGGGATAGGCTTTCCATCCAGTTTTCTTAAAAACTGACAAACACGGTCTTTTTTAGTCAGATTCCCAAGACTAAGTCGATCATGTTCTTTATGAAAATGAGGTCATAAATCATGAATTGCACGATGCACATCTCCACTAGGATGCGTCTCAAGAGTTAATAGAAGATTATCTAAAGACTCCTTACTCAGGCCATCCTTAATGAATTGTATTTTATCTTCACGGTTTATAGATACCATTCCTAAAGAACGACATTTTGCATTACAAGTCCATCTGGCACATCGGTGACAGACTTTCAGTCGTTTTGCACGACGTTTCTTTGCAAAAGTGCTTTTACCTGTTCCAGGCATGTATGAAATAAAAGTATTGGAAGACTCACCTGATAATCGGACCTTTGCTTTAATTAGCCGGCGAATATCTTCAGGAATTTCATGGTTCATTAACAACCTCAATCTTTCACACCTAGCACGGTAAATTTTTGTAATCGCATTCTGAGGCAAAGCGGGAAAATACTTTTTTAATTTTTCAAGAGTGGTGTCCATTTTTCAAAAGAGAAGTGTAGAAGAGATGCAAAGAAAAGAGAAGGAACAAGGAATTGAACAAATATATACACAGATATCAGTTATCATGGGAAGCTGAAAGAACCGACTTAAGAGTCACGGAGTACCGTTATCCATCATTTGACTGGGGTTGGAGAAAGACTAGCAAAACAAGAGTCACACTAAAAAGAAACACAAAAACAATGTGAGAAAAACAATATAATCAACCTTTATATACAGGATCATTCAAACTAATGGATTCAATTTCATTATGAAAATTATCAAAGTAAGCTTTCAAATGATGTCCATTTACCTTAAAAACATTGCCATTCTTTGGATTCTCAATATCAAAGGCCCCATAAGGATACACATGTTTCACAATAAATGGACCACTCCATCTTGATCTTAGCTTTCCAGGAAATAAATGGAGTCGAGAATTATAAAGCAAAACTTTTTGACCAACATCAAATGTTTTTCTCAAGATTTTCTTATCATGAAACTCTTTGATTCTTGCTTTATGAATTTTTGAATTTTCATATGCATCATTTCTTATTTCCTCAAGCTCATGTATTTGCAACTTACGCAGATGGCTAGCATCATCCAGGTTTGAATTAAAAGCTTTAATAGCCCAATAAGCTTTGTGTTCAAGTTCCACAGGCAAATGACAAGGTTTTTCATAAACCAACCTATAAGGTGACATACCTAATGATGTTTTAAAAGCAGTGCGATAAGCCCAAAGTGCATCATTAAGTTTTAAAGACCAGTCCTTTCGATTAGGGTTCACTATTTTTTTCAATATTTGTTTGATCTTCCTATTAGCAAGTTCTACTTGTCCATTTGTCTGAGGGTGATAAGGGGTGGCAACTTTGTGTGTGATTCCATATTTCTTCATTAAAGACTCAAATGGCTTGCTACAGAAATGTGTTCCACCATCACTTATCATGACCCGAAGGATTCCAAATCGACTCAAAATATTTTCTTTCAAAAACTTGATCACTGTTTTATGATCATTGTTACAACTTGGAATTGCTTCTATCCATTTTGAAACATAGTTTACTGCGACTAATATGTACACAAAACCAAATGATGGAGGAAATGGACCCATAAAATCTATACCCCAACAGTCAAATATTTCAATGACAAGAATAGTATTTAAAGGCATCATGTGACGTTTTGAAATAGATCCTAGCCTTTGATAATTTTCACAAGTTTTGCAGAATGCATGCGTGTCTTTGAACATGGTAGGCTAATAAAATCCACATTGTAAGATTTTTGCAGTTGTCTTTCTTGATGAGAAATGACCCCCACATGCCTCAGAATGACAAAATTTAATGACACTACTTACCTCATTGTTGGGAATGCATCTTTGAAATATTTGATCAGGATAATATTTGAACAAGTAAGGGTCATCCCAATAAAAGTTCTTCACTTCGTTCAAGAACTTTCTTTTGTCTTGGGTACTCCAATGAGCTGGCAAGTGTCTTGAAATAAGAAAATTAACAATATTAGCAAACCAAGGCATTGTAGAGACAGAAAGTAAAGATTCATTAGGAAAATAGTCATTGATTGGTGTGATGTCAGATCTCGAATCAGTTGTCAATCTTGACAAATGATCTACAACAACATTTTCGGTGCCTTTCTTATCCTTGATTGTGATATCGAATTCTTGAAGTAACAAAATCCACTGTACCAATCTAGCCTTAGAATCCTTCTTAGAAAGAAGATATTTCAACGCTGCATAATCGCTAAAAACAATAACAAGTGAGCCAACAAGATAAGATCTGAATTTTTCACATGCAAATACTACTGCAAGTAATTCCTTTTCAGTGGTAGTGTAATTCATTTGAGCACTATTTAAAGTTTTGCTTGCATAATAAATCACATAGGGTTTCTTGTCTTTTCTTTGTCCTAGAACTGCACCCACGGTATAATCACTAGCATCACACATTATTTCAAAAGGTAATGACCAATCAGGAGGTTGAATGACAGGAGCAGAAGTAAGCAAGTTTTTAAGTTTAACAAAGGCTTCTTCATAATGTTTAGACCATTCAAAAACATTATTCTTTGTTAGAAGGTTACACAATGGATTAAATATTACACTAAAATCTTTGATAAACCTTCTATAAAAACCAGCATGTCCTAAGAATGATCTAACATTTTTAACAGATTTTGGTGTTGACAAGTTAGCAATTAACTCGATTTTAGATTTGTCAACCTCAATTCCTATTGATGAAACAATGTGACCAAGTACAATGCCGTTTGTTACCATAAAATGATATTTTTCCCAATTCAGCACAAGATTCTTCTCTTCACACCTATTCAAAACCTTTTCCAAGTTAGTTAAACAATCATCAAATGAATCACCAAAAACAGAAAAATCATCCATAGAAATCTCAAGAAAACATTCAACCATATCACTAAATATGCTTGGCATGCATCTTTGAAATGTGGCTGGTGCATTACATAATCCAAACGGCATCCTACGGTATGCAAATGTACCAAATAGACATGTGAAAGTAGTTTTCTCTTGATCTTCAAATGTAATTTCAATTTGGTTATAACCTGAATAGCCATCTAGAAAATAATAAAATTCATGACCTGCAACTCTTTCTAGAATTTGATCCATGAAAGGTAAAGGAAAATGATCTTTTCTAGTTATTAAATTAAGTTTCCTATAGTCATTGCACATGCGCCAACCAGTAATAGTCCTAGTTGGAATTAACTCATTCTTCTCATTTGTTATCACAGTAACTCCAAACTTTTTAGGTACAATTTGGGTAGGACTTACCCATTTACTGTCAGAAATAGGATAAATGATTCCATTATCTAGAAGCTTAATGACTTCATTCCTCACTACTTCTTTCATATTAGGATTAAGCCTTCTTTGCATTTCTCTAGAGGGTTTAGCATTTTCCTACAAATAAATCTTATGTGTGCAAATCAAAGGACTAATTCCTTTTATGTCAGCTATGGTCCATCCTCATGCATTTTTGTGCATTTTCAGAGATTTGGAAGAAATCAAGTTTGGAAGAAATTATTACCGGAAAAGTTTCATTTTCTCCCAAAAATGAGTATTTGAGATTAAATGGTAATGGCTTCAAATCAAGTTTTGGTGGTTGAACACTTGAAGGTATGGACTCAATTGATCGTGGTGGCATTTCCTCAATTTTTGGTCTCCAACTATTTGCCTTTGATTCTTTCTGAAAATAAACCATTTGCAAATCTTCAGATTCATTGAACTCAATTTCATTAGAAGAATTTTCAAATCGATCATAAATTATTTTTTCAATAAAATCTACTTCCTGTAAATCATTATCATCTTTAGGTTGCTTGCAAATGTTGAAAACATTCATCTCCAATGTCATGTTTCCAAAAGATAACTTCATCACTCCATTCCTACAATTAATCAATGCATTAGAAGTTGCAAGAAATGGACGTCCTAAAATAACAGGAATTGAATTGCATGCTTTAACAGGTTATGTATCCAAGACAATAAAATCCACAAGAAAGATGAATTTATCAACTTGTACTAACACATCTTCAACTATTCCTCTAGGCACTTTTACAGATCTATCAGCAAGTAAAAGAGTTACAGAGGTAGGTTTTAACTCACCTAGATTGAGACTTTGAAAAACTAAAAATGGAAGTAAATTCACACTAACTCCAAGATCAAGTAAAGCTCTATCAATTTTATGTTCTCTAATAAAGCAAGAAATTGTAGGACAACCAGGGTCTTTATATTTCAAAGCATTATCGTTCTGAAGAATGGCACTTACTTGTTCGGCTAAAAGGGCTTTCTTTTTCACATTTAGTTTTCTCTTCACAGTGCATAGATCTTTCAAAAATTTAGCATAAAACTATACATGTTTAATAGCATCTAACAAAGGTATATTGATCTTTACCTGTTTGAAAATTTCAAAGATTTTAGAATTGTGATTGACTTTCCTTTGTTTGGTCATGGCATAAGGAAATGGAAGTACTGGTGGAGAATCAGTCTCCTCCTTGGAATGTTCAGGTTCAACCCTTTCCTTACCCTCAGAGACTAACTCATTTTCTTTCTCACAAGGTTCAAGAATGGGTTTTTCAATAACATTACCACTGCGGAGAGTAGTGACTGATTTGACTTGATCCATATGTTGGCTTCCGGAACTACTTGCACTTGAATTGTATTGCCCTTTGGGATTTTGTTGGGGTTGAGATGGAAACTTACCTTTCTCCTGAAAACTGAGAGCAGATGTGAACTTTGCAAGAGTATCTTTCAAATCAGCCATGGTTTGAGCATTTTGAGTGTTGATTGTCTCTTGCTTTTCGATAAATGCATGTAGTGTTTCCTCAAGATTTCTTCTAAGAGGGAGAACATAAGGAGGTGCATATCCATGAGAATTTTGAAAATTATGTTGTGTTTGAAATGGTGGCTGTGAAGTTTGTGCATTATAGTTACCACTCTTCCAACTGAAATTTGGGTGATTTCTCCATCTAGGGTTATACGTTTGCGAATATGGGTTATGACTTGGCCTTTGGTAACTATTTAAAGCATTGACTTGTTCATGGAGACATTCCTTAAAAGAAGGCAAAGTTGGACAATCATT
>Ga0325404_1000989_pt1 | contig 29431 bp, 12 predicted proteins | sample PopdelMetagenome_18_FD_205664 | JGI IMG/M metagenome (GOLD analysis project Ga0325404, IMG submission 205664) | Populus deltoides microbial communities from Bellville, Georgia, United States - Xylem-Control-R1 | ecosystem: Host-associated > Plants > Phyllosphere > Stem > Wood/Secondary xylem...
TGTTGGACCCCTCTTGCACATGGATAAGATGTACTAGGGTCTCCTCTTGATACTCTAATGGACCTTTCAATTCTGACTTGGTTGAAACATTCAAAATCAATGCATTCAATGCCTTTGTCTTGGACCGAGTCATTAGACTATTTGGAACATGTAATGGGTCCTTGTTGGTGTTTCTGGGCTGGTCCACATCAACATTGTTTTCTTTTGTGAACTTGAATTTTGTAATATTATTGAATAAGATGTGTTGTGTTGATGATAATGATGATGAGTTTGGTTGAGATCCATGATGATTGGATAGAGTTGTAAAATGATATAAGAAGTGTAAATCTGGTATTGTCGATAACTTGAGACCTCTTGGTATATGGGAGACTCCACCGAATTTTCGGTAGAAATTTCAATGGATTTAAAAAAAAATTCCTAAAATTTCCAGTTACCTGTTGTGTGTTATCCTAGAAATTGGGACTGTTATAAGAAATTTTGGTAGAGTACCTAATAATTTTAAAGAATTAACATTTTTCTTGAAAAAGGAACATGTTAAAAAAAAATTAACCTCAATTTTCTTTGAGTTTAGTGTTTTTAAAGTGTCCTAAATATTAGGGTTGTAACAATTTCTTTTTAAATTAACTTTGAAAACAATATTTCAAAAATACTCACATGTTAATGTAAGCTTTATTTTTGCTCTTTTTCATATGCTTCTTTCTTTTTTTTCCAAAAACCATTTAGTAAGCATAATATCATTTCTTTCTCTACTTAGCATAAATTCTTGTCAAGATATTTTTGTTCTTCATCAAGTATATTATTAATCTTTCTTTTTCTCTTTTTTTTATTTTGTTTTTGTTTTTGTTTTTGCAAGAGTCATTAAAATATTTCTTTTGTTTAGCTCAACCAATTATGCGTGGATGATGAGTTTTTTTCTTTTGTAATATGAATGGATGATGGTTGATTAATGTGTGAATTGGTATGAATTAAAAATAAGTAGATATTGAAAAATAGTATTTAAAATTATAACTAAAAGTTGTGGTATCTTTTTGAATTATTAATATTATTAAAATTATATTAATCATTAACTTTTCTATTTGGTAATGAGATTTGCATTGATATTTATTTTACTTAAGTTTGATTTGAGTAAAATATTAGAATTTTTATTAGAATATTTTTTCTCAACATTTCATGAAAAAATTTTGATTGAAAAGTTATTTTTAATAAAATTTATTTTTAGAATTTTTTTCAATTAATATGAAATATGTCTATTTATATTTTCTTTAAAATACTTATATTTTATCTCATTTTAAATAAATATAAGAGTTCTTGTAAAATAAATAGATTTTTTTAATAGAAATAATTTCTAAATTAAGAGCAACAATATTAATATTATTAATTCAATTCATTTCCATATGTATTTTAAATAGTATAATTGAATTTAATTATATAATTTTATATTTAATTTTAAACCTAAGAATTTAATAGAATATCAATTAAACTTAAATAATTGAATTCAATTTAGGATATGATTTGATTTTAAAATATGTGTAAGTGACATGGGATAAATTTCGGTAAATGGTATCGCAAGGTTGGAACTCCACGCCAGTTAACGTAGACGGGTAAGTATTTTACACTTGGTGTATTGTTTTAAGAAGAAGAAGAAGAAGAAGAAGAAGAAAAAAGCCAAAAAGATTTCCTTGCTGCTAGTTTCTTTCCCTGTGTATAACTCTCTATCCGTAGACAGACAGCCACAGCCACAGCCAGGCAGCCCCTCGTTTCATTTCAAATATAAGTATAAAAGGAGCAGACAGTTGAAAATCTCTATCCTTTTCCTATTTACACACGCACACACACAAAACAGTAAAAGTAAAAGCCAGATCACAATCATTCTTTTTCCTTTCATTGCATGTATTTTCAATCGTGGGTGATGGGTGTATGTATAAAATCTTGATTCTTTTTGGTGGTGAATCGTGAAGAAAGATGAGGAGGCGACCGGCAGAGTACCGGCGCCCAGTTAGAAGGAGGTTATCGCAGTGGATCTTGGCGCTTCTCGGGATGTTCGTGATTGCAGGATTGGTATTGTTTGTGTTTCACCACAATCACCATGAAGATCAGGTCAAGCAGCCAATGATGGTAAGATTTACTTCCATACTAAGAATCCCTTTTTTTTTACCCCTTCCATATGTCTATTTGATCTTGTATGTTTCTATCAGTTTGATCTTTAATTGTGTCTCGTTTTGATAAATTCAGTCGTTTTTGTCGACACCCTATGGATCCAGAAGCTTTAATAACTGTAACTGATTGATAAAAATTGTTGTTTCAATCATAGCGAACTTCGAATAATGTGATTCAGTGTGAGTTACAATTACTAAATGGATTCATTGACTGCCCCTAACTATTATTATTATTATTATTATTATTATTATTTGTGTTAAATGACTTTTGTAGGGATAAAATGAGTCTTTCTGATGTTATTATTAATTAGTAAACTTTCAGTGTTTTGATGCAAGAGTTCTCTTAAAAAAATGATATGGATTAATTTCAGAACTCATCTGTAGGCTACCGTTAGCTGCATAATGGTGGTGAAATTTTATGCCATTTCTACTCAAAATGATGATTATTTTTTCAGACATAGATGTTCTCATCATTTCTGTGGTTTGCACTTTACTCGGAAGTTAGAGACCAAGACGAGTGGCACACAGTACGCTCATGAGCTTATATATGTGATTTTCATTCCCGCTGCTCAGTAGGTCTATTTGTCATACACTTAACTGGATCTTGGTGGCTGTTGCCAGTATATAGCTGGCTTTACTTCTATAGAATTTTGGAGTGTTGCGTTGAGGTGTTCTGAAGGTAGTTAACAGGTGCTTAACAGTCTTATTTAGGAAAACATGAAGCAGCCATGTGTTTGGTATTTTCCAAAGAGAAAGGAGTGAGGATCTCATGCAAACTTCTTGGATAATAATGTTCACAATTACCTTTGTATTCCTTTGCAAAAGGATGTGGACCCTTGTAGTTTACTGTTTCTAATAATCACATTCTGCTGTTTAGAGATTCTTATGGTAGATTGAAGATAATTGGAGTAAACATAGATTATTATATTACTTGGTTTGCCTACATTTCCTAACAAGCGTTACCAAAAACTTATTCGTCTATCATAGCTCCTGTATCCTGCTGTTAGGTTTCAAATTAACTGTTGCAAAGTTTTTGGAAAATTTTACACTTTTCCTGTAGAAGTATGTGCTGATAGAAGAAGCAATTTTCTTTTCCAGTTTTCATATCAGCTACAGATGCTTCTCATATAATAATGTCAAGGTTGTTGTCATGGAGTAAAGAAACAACTAAAATTCATTTATATATTTGATGAATTTAGACATGCCATCTTGCCATATCTACTACTGTGATAACAATTGTTTCACTAAAAGTGGTTCTATATGCTCTCTTGTTTCAGAACCTGCTTATATCATAAATGACCTTCTTGCTATGGGGTGACAACACTACAATTAAGCATTTTGTAACAAAGTGGTTTTTGGGGAAATAACATATTAATCTCACATAACGAGCTAAAATCTGTTATTGGGAACCAGCGATAGGGGGTCTTTTTCCAACAGAAGTTCTTCAACCATTACATAGGGATCAACATGAAAGGCTCGTGGATGCTTAATCACAAGATGTGTAATTTTCTTATAAACCCAGCTCATTAAAGATGGAGTCCATGGAAATTCCCTTTTTTTAATCTTTTCTTGTTGATTAATAAATTACATGACTGGGTGAGTTATGCTGAGAGTTTCAAGACAACATGTGGCATTGGTTCTTTATCCCTGTTCTTTTGTGCCCTCAAATCTGAGCATTTACACTACACTTTGTTGCACAACTGAAGCTAATGGTATCTTTTTTCCCCAAAATTGCTTTATGATTATCATGCTATGCAAGTAATCTAGTCCTGGATCTTTTCATTTCCTTTTCCTCACATACTGAAGAATACTGTAAATGGTGGAAATGTCTTTCTGATACTTTAAATGCTGGAAGTAGATGCCCCAGGGCTTAAATTTCAATGATTAAATGCTTCAACTTTTAGTTTTGTGCCCTTTCATCTTGAAGTCCTGCACTTTACTAAGTAAAGCCTTTTTTTCCCTTCATCATGCCATGGGGACCAGATGTTATGAGAAGAGTCATTAGTCAATTGATTATTTTAAAATCTTACAGCACATCCATAGGTTTTATAGACAGTGCTGCCAGATAATTCTTTTGAGAATGCTGGGCATATATTTTAATAGTTTCTGTTTTGGTAAACATGAATTGCCTGAAATCAAAAGAGGCTACAAATGTTATGTTTCTTAACAAGTCATGGAATTGCCTTGTTTTCATTTTCACTCCATCTTAGCGTAAGGTTGACCTTGGCCTAAACAGCTAATCCTGTAGTATTGAGAATATGTCTTTAGGCATCTGGTTAATCTGTGGGCATCAATTTATCACCTTATGACCAGAATTTGTTTTTTCTAAGGTGTTCATAATGTATTCTTTATTTTTGGATGGAAAACAGTGGTCTCTAAATGATCAATTATAGACAGATAAACAGAAGTTTGCAACAAAACGTAAATTGAACACATTATCACAATACATTGACACTTCAAGTCATATGTCAGTAATCACAGGCATTGCTCTATTTAACATTTATCAACTTACTGAATATTGATGTTTGTCCAGGGTGAAAATGCGACAAAAGAGCCTCTAAACCATGAGGGTTTAAATTTCACCAAGGAAATATTAAGTGCCAGTTCATTTTCACGACAGTTGGCAGAACAAATGACACTTGCCAAGGCTTATGTCATTATAGCAAAGGAGCACAATAATCTTCATCTTGCTTGGGAACTGAGTAATAAGATTAGGAGTTGCCAACTTTTGCTTTCTAAAGCTGCCAAGAGAGGGGAGTCCATAACAGTAGAAGAAGCTGAGCCGATAATCAGTAGCTTATCATATCTCATTTTCAAGGCACAAGACGCTCATTATGATATTTCAACCACCATGATGACAATGAAATCTCATATCCAAGCTCTAGAAGAGCGAACAAATGCAGCAACAGTTCAAAGCACACTCTTTGGTCAGTTGGTGGCTGAGGCTTTGCCCAAGAGTCTTCACTGCCTGAAAGTAAAGCTCACAAATGACTGGCTTAAGCAGCTCCCACTCCAAAACCATGTGGAGGAGAAGAGAAATTCCCCTCGAGTTATCGACAATAATCTCAACCATTTCTGCATATTTTCAGACAATGTGCTTGCCACTTCTGTGGTGGTCAACTCCACAATCTCCAATGCTGACCATCCAAAACAGCTTGTCTTCCACATAGTGACGAATGGAATTAGCTATGGATCCATGCAGGTTTGGTTTCTAACTAATGACTTCAAAGGGGCCACCGTAGAAGTGCAGAATATAGAGGAGTTTACCTGGTTGAATGCTTCTTATGCTCCTGTTATCAAACGGCTCCTTGATCAAGATTCAAGGGCCTACTACTTTGGGGCATATGAAGATATGAAGGTTGAGCCAAAACTGCGGAACCCTAAGCACATGTCTTTGCTCAATCACCTCCGGTTTTACATCCCTGAGGTCTATCCACTTTTGGAAAAGGTTGTCTTCCTTGATGATGATGTTGTTGTCCAGAAGGATCTGACCCGGCTGTTTTCTTTGGATTTGCATGGGAATGTCAATGGAGCTGTGGAAACCTGTCTTGAAGCATTTCATCGATATTACAAGTATATCAATTTCTCTAACCCAGTCATCAGCTCAAAATTCGACCCGCAGGCATGTGGTTGGGCATTTGGAATGAATGTTTTTGATTTGATTGCATGGAGGAAGGAAAATGTGACTGCGCGGTATCATTACTGGCAGGAACAGAATGGTGATCAGATGCTGTGGAAACTGGGAACACTCCCCCCTGCCCTTCTAGCATTTTATGGACTGACCGAGACGCTTGATCGGAGATGGCATGTGTTAGGATTGGGATATGACATGAACATTGATGACAGGCTGATTGACAGTGCTGCAGTTATTCACTTTAACGGGAACATGAAACCATGGTTGAAATTGGCCATTGGTAGATACAAGCCTCTTTGGGAAAGGTACATAAATCAGAGCCACCCGTATTACCAAGATTGTGTCATTAGTTGAAATCTGCTACTTTTTTATTATTGATATTTATGTGATCTTCGATGTTCTTAAACAGTTGACCTAGGATCGCATTGTTGTAGAGTCAGAAATAGAAAATTTTGGCTTTATTAGGAGCGCTACCTTTTGTTTTTTATATAATTTTTCTCTTTTAATATAGTTTCTTAAAAGAAAAGGAACGAGTTTTATACTAAACAAAATTAAATCTACTAGGGTAAGAACTGTGAAGGATTAAATTTTGGCTGATGGGGTTTCCTTTCCTCTTCTGCAAGCTGTAGAACTATTTGTTCCTCGGCAATTCCTGTAATAAATTTTCAGCTCTTATGAATTATATTGTAATTGGATACAGACATTTGATATGCTGACTTGTCTTAATTTACGCAACTATATGTGGATTCTGTATCAGAGCTTGAGGGTCTGGTTTTCCCTTAGTAGTAAAGCTCCTCTAGACATGAAATGTTCACAGAAGCGTGGTTGATCTAACTGCAATGGTCCAGGATGATCAGACCTGCAAATTTCTTCCATGGGAAATTGGGCTGCTAAATCATTTAAATGTTTAAAATCTATCAGCTTCTGAGTGCCAGGCGAAGCTTCTCAGGAACCTTTGTCTTTGGCCAGATGAAAGGTAGTTTTCATCTTGCAGCTGATATAGGTATTGTTGCAACTTGCAAGTGAGAAGCAGTTTTGCACTTGGGAAGTTTCCATGTGATTCTTCGCGATAATCTTGAAGCAAACGAAGGAAAAACCAGAATATCTGGTTTAGTAGACAACACTCGTAATGCGACTGCACCAGGGGTTCATGTTGTGAGGAAACGTTGAAACCACCCCGAAGTGACCACCTTCACCATAGAACAAAGCACCATCACCGCTGCTAGTTAATTGTTATGGTCTAACCTTATTTACCATACCAATTATAGATCGTAAACACAGCAATGATCCCTTTTTGGGTTTTACCGTTTCTCTTCACCAGCCCCAATCCTTCACATGATGACTTTGGTATAAAGACGAATGAATGCCAACAGGTGAGCCCCGTTAAACCATGTCTTTGTTTTAGCCTGAACCTTTTCACATGAAAAATAGACCATTTTGGTTCACTAAAATAAAATCAAAGAATTGTTTTGAAAGTAAAAATGTAGCAAAATAATATTGGTTGAAAAAGTATTTTAAAAATAATATAGTTTAAATAAAACTAATGATCCCTAATCAGGTTACATAACAAAATTGCAATTCAGAATCATGTGTTCAATTAGTACAAAACCTAGCTTTTTCTTCTTCTTCCTCTCATAGTCGCCTTACATCTCTTTAAAAAAAAAAGAGTTTCTCCACCCCAAAATCATCAAAAACAACTATTTGTTATTCACCAAGACACCAAAACCAGATCCCTTTCGTATCCATACATCTTTGTAGTGTTTTTTTTTAAATAATAAAAAAAAAACACTAGCCCAATCTCCCCCTTCAGTTTCCTCGCCATGACCACCACTCGAATCGCGCCATCAACAAATCAAGGTAAAAACACTACATTTCTCTTAATTTTATGGATTTCATTGTTAAATTGTGAGATTTTTAGTTTTGATTTATTATTGTTTATGTGGTGTTTGATAACTGGGTATTTGGTTGGAATTAAGATAATTTAGAGTAATTAGATATGTTTTTATGCAATTGATGTGATTTATGGTATCAATTAGGTCAGAATAGATAAATTAAGGTTTGCAAATTAAAACAATTAGGGTGTGTGTTGAATTTCAAGATAAATTATCGCAATAGGGGACTTTGTTTGAACTAAGATAATTTAGGTTTTAATTAATGCAATTATGTATATTTTCATGCAATTGATATTATAAAGGTTGAAATCATAGCAATTAGAGTTTGTGTTGAGTTTTGGGATAAATTACTATAATTAGGGATTTTGCTTGAATTCAGATAATTTAAGTTTGAATTGATGCAACTAGATATGTTTTCATGCTATTGATGTTATGAATGTGAAAATCATAACAATTAGGGTTTGTGTTGACTTTTGAGATAAATTACTATAATCTAGGATTTTACTTGAATTGAGATAATTTAAGTTTTAATTGATGCAATTAGATATGCTTTCATGCAATTGCTATTACGAAAGTCAAAATCATAGCAATTAGGGTTTGCGTTGAATTTTGAGGTTTGAATGTAGTTTTGGGATAAATTGTTATTATTAGGGATTTTGCTTAAATAGAAATGGTTTAAGTTTTAATTGATGCAATTAGGTATGCTTTCATGCAATTGATGTTATGAAGGTCAGAATCTAACAATTTCGGTTCGCGTTTAGTTTTGGGATAAATTGATATAATTGAGAATTTATCTTGAATTGAGATAATTTAAGCTTTAATTGATGCAATTAGATATGTTTTCATACTATTATGTCAAAAATCATAGCAATTAGATTTGCATTGAGTTTTCGGATAAATTGTTGTAATTTAAGTTTTTGTTTGAATTGAGATAATTTAAGTTTTAATTGATGTGATTAGGCACGTTTTCATGCAATTGATTGAAATTGATATTCTTCTTTTACTAAACATATCTTCCAACTTGTTTATTTTATGTCATTATGATGGTATTATTGTTCCTAATATGAACAATAGTATCACTTATAATGACGGAAGTATTGTGTTGTTGAATACAACTAGAGATATGTCATTTACAAATATTATATATGTCATTTACAAATATCTCTAGTTGTATTCAACAACACACACACACACACACACACACACACACACACACACACACACACACACACATATATATATATATATATTTGTAAATGACATATCTCTAGTTGTATTCAACAACACAATACTTTCGTCATTATATATATTAAATAATAATATCACTAGAGGCATGTACAACTCGAATTGAACTTAAACATCGATAGATCTAGAGAGATCAAACTGCATGATTGTTCAACGTTGATGATGACACTTTTAAGATATACACCTAGAAACTAGGTGGCTAAAAAGAAAATCAACGATTGGTTAAGTTGGTTGAAGAAATATGCATATGTGGTAAATGACATAGTTTTCATTAGCCTTCACACATTCTTACATGTTGTGCAAAAATCATATTGATTTTATCCAATTCATTGATCCGTATTATAGTGTTCAGATGTATAGAAAGACATTTGAGACTCCATTTCATCCTTTACTTGACAAATTAAATTGTAGTGAATATACTGGTTCTCGAGTAAAACCAAACCCTTCTAGATGTAAAACTGGTTGGGGTTGCCAAAAGTCCACTCAATTGCATAATGTGATGGAGGCAAGGGAGGGAAATTCCATCACCTTATTCAATTGCATATGTTATTTGTTATTACATAATGAGATGTTATGTTTAAAGTTAAATTTTGTATTATATTATGTTGATCTAATATAATATATGTGTTACATGGGGATCTACTTCATCTGTATATAAAGGCCATTTATGTATTCGTGGTGCTAATGCATCTAGTTCACAAGGAGTGCATATATAAGGTGATGGAGATCCGTATTATATGTCTCCCAATCCTATTGAGTTTTCCATTCTACAGTTCAAGATATGCATTGATTGAAGGATATGTGGATTAAAATTGTGAGTTTTTTTATATATTATAAGATATTGCAAATACCATGCTAATTATAAGTTCAAAATCACTCGACAAATAATTCATGTTGATAAGTTTTTTTTTTAAGGATGATGGTAAGATATATTGTCAATTCCATAAGTCAATGAAACTTCCAGATCCTGTGATCTTACTTATTGTGCAGACAAATTTTTATTTTGTTACCTGCCTACAACATATTAAGTTGCATCATGGATTGCTTAGAGCACTTATTAAGCGATGGACATATAAGACTCACTCCTTCCATCTTTGAGTAAGTGAGATGATGTCTACATTGCAGAACATTGTTATTCTACTTAGCTTGCCTATATATGGGTGAGCAGTTACTGCCGTAGAGATTCAGGATAAGGTCATTTTATGTAAGCATACATTTGAATGAGCGTCCTCCTTATAACATGTTTAAGGGGCACTCTTTGAAGATGAAATGGCTTGAACATTATTTTTCTTTATTGCTTCATGAGTATGACAAAAAGATCCTGCGATGGTATGTTAATGTGAAGTAATTGTACAGTATATATATTTATTGTATTCATAATTGTAATGAAAATATGTTATGATGCACATGTATGTTAGAGTGTATATACTTCATATGTTTGACAACATACTATTCACGGATCTTAGCGAATGCATGCTCCATTTTTCTATATACAGTTGTTAGAGGACTTTAACTCTATTTCATGATATAGTTGGGGGTCAAGCATTCTTGTATGTTTGTACAAGCACTTATGTATTACAAGCATGTAAGGATCCAAGCAAATTATGGGATATTTGCTGCTTTTATAGGTTCTACAATGAACATTGTCTTTTTATTATTATTATAACATATAAGGTTTGAGTTGCTTACTAATTGCTTGTATTTTTTGGTCATACAACTATGGTCATGAGAGCATCCTTAATTAGAGCGTCCCTATACTAGTCCAAAACTTGATATGTTTGTTCAGATTTTAGGAGTGGACCTATAAATCCCATTAGAAAACATGTAATATGTTGATTATAATTGTTTCTTTAAATTAAAAATTATTTTATTTAACATATTTAATTAGCTTATTGGTTTTAAAAGTTAGGTGATGTGGAAGGAGGTACTTTGAAAATAATCTAACACATGATTTGTTATTTTATCATAACGAGTTATGTAAAAACCACATTATCAGGTATGAAGATTATTAGTTCATAACTAAACTTATTGGTTTAATTATTTATCATGTCAAAAATATGTATAGTTAATTGCATTATTGATGGTGCTCGAATAGGTTAAATGGAATCATTATTTGGAAGATGACTATTTATCTATTAGTTGCTTCTCCTATTTGCAAACTAGGAAGGGACTTATGGACAACAATAGTCCTAATCATATTTTTTAAGCTATTTGAGTTGTTTTTCCCTAATCATGTGATACGACAGTTCAATTGACGACAACACAACTTGGTTAAAATAGATACAAGTGACGCACTACATGCCATTAGTCATCGGGGTAGGCACGATGATTATAATTAGATGACCCATCATATCTACTACATAGCGTAATGAGATGCATAGAAAGATGAGATATTTAGGGAGGTGTATCCTATTATTTCAAAAGATTAATACATGGACTGGTATTTGGGTATAACACGCCAAATAATCACACCAAACTTGACGTCAATTCCTCCATGCGAGGAAATGGAGTATAGGCCATATGGACAACAAATTCAAAATTCCATAAGTATTTGATACTTTTTGTAGTTTAATATCTGATGTTAAATGTGTTTTTATTTATGGATGAATAATTGTATTTGTTGAATATTAGGCTGGCAACGAGATGGTCAAGAAGTCTTTGCAGATCTTCATAAGCTCAAAGATGATGGACTTGCTCATTATTATATATCTTGTTAGTTCTACTCGTCGCACTATACTTGAGATGGTTGGACAAACATTACATCTAAATTTTGCTATTTTCTTAAATTTTTTCTCCTATATGCAATTTTGCCTAAACATTTGGCTAATTGTGCTAGAAAGGAAAAATACTTAAAATCGAAGGCATAGAAAAAGAATATAATTATTGTGCATACCATAAAAAACTATAAAATATGAAAAATACCCTTTGCCATTTAACTTACTATTCAAAATCCTTTTCAAACAACTTTCTTTGAAAAGGCATCAAATTGTTGCCTTTTTAGGTGCTTTTCGATGACTTTGATGTGTTGATGTAAAAAAATAAAAAAAAATATGGGAAAAAAATTATTTTGATGCATTTTTAATTAAACACTTTTGTACAAATATCATGTATAACATTACTAAACACACATGAAGACTACAAGATGCCATCAATATTATACTAGTCACTCACTAGATTTGTGGGCCCACACTACGCCGTAGGCTGAAACATTTTTTTATCGTTTAAAAAAAGATGCTTGAGCGACACAAGCGTATTTTAGAGAAGTGAAAAAAACATGACTCGAGGCACAAAAAAAAAACTGGTATAATTTAATCAGATGATAAAAAAAAATAGTTGATGATAATAAATGTACCAATTTACACAAAAACAAAATCATGGGAATCTGAAAAAAAAAATTAGTTAACGAAATAAAAAAAGGTGATGAAGGTAGTATTATAGCTAATCAAATGAAAAAAAATAAAAAAGAAAAAAGAAAAGGAAAAGGAAAAAACATTTTAGTCAACCTAAGCGACCATACCAAATATACAAGCCAAGTCATAAGACTGAGATAATCCAACGTAAAGCAAAAAGAAATAAAGCCCAAGTGCAACACCAAAAAAATCCAACATAGACGGATGAAATTGAAAAAAAAAACAATTGGTGAATTGGACAAGTGAACCAAACTCTGGACCAATATCATGCAAATAAGATAACCCAATAGAAGGCAAACCAAAAACAATTACGAAGCTCAATTCTAAAATAACTCAATGATAAAAGATGACACATAAAAAAAATATTAAATTAAAAACAAAAAGATCACAAAAATAACACCTGAGCCAACCTATGTTAACTTTCTAAACTCGTGGTATAAGTGATAGGACCAGGATAAATGAATAGAAAGGAAATTAAAGAAAATCATGAAACATAATATCAAAAAATCCCAACCTTAAAGGATGGAACTGGAAAAAAAGTTCTCAACAAATTTAATATTGAAAGATAAAATTGAAAAAAAATCAATTTAAAAGATTTATCAAAGTAAATTCAACAAAGAACAACAAATAAAAATAATCGAGATAACCCAAGTCATTTTCAAAATTAGTAAAAAATTCTATAAAACAAAAATAAATAAAATTAGCATAGTCCAATCTTTAATTGACTAAATATTGAAGGATGAAACTAAAAAAAAACATGAGCTTAAAAATAAATAAAAAACCACAGCGAACCTCTTAAACCTTAGTTAATCTCTAAAACTCGCAACCCGTAAAATCCTAAACCCAAGATTAATCAAGAAGCTCATTTCTCAACCAATTGAAATAGAAAAAAAAATATCAATTCAAGAAATTTGTCAAAGTAAAAAAAAATAACAATCAAAAGAATGGAGATAAAATTTGATTAAAAAAAACAAAAGAATGAATTGTAAAAAAAACTCAACCTAAAACTTTATCTCAAATAAAACAAATAGCAATCAAAAGAATAGAGATCAAATCTGAAAGATAAAAATTTTAGAGAGGGATGAAATTGAAAAAGAATTATAAATGGTGGATGATATGTTTCAGCCTTGTGATACAACCCAAGCAAGGTTAAATTTGGATTTTGGTGTAAACTTTTCTACCGTCCAGTTTTATGTTATTAAGCATAACTTCAAATCCAACCGTTGGATCGAGTTGAAACTTTACCAGAAGATTCCAGAGGTATTGGTCTATGTTAGGGTAAAGTTTCAGGTGAATCGGTAATCAAAAAGGACTTGCAATATAGGTCAAAATAGGCTATACAACTTTTGTTATTTACTTCATTTTGACTTGTGGACTTCCTATTTGGCAAGGATCATTTTCCTACAAGGATGTGGCAGCTTGTTTTGAAAATTTCCTAGTTCCACAAGGATCTTTAATGAGTTGCAATATAATCTCCAAGTGTGGCAAGGATTCATTAATGTTTCGGTTTATTCATCCTAGCTACACAAGGAAAGAAGAGCTGGTGGTATTTAATAACAAATTAGTTATTTTTATTATTTTTTTCATGTTTGGGCTTAATTGATACCTTTTTTCAGCTAGGATCCAAGGCTTGTTTGGATCACATTATGGGCTTTCAGTTTAGGGTTTTTGGGTCAATTTTTTAGTAAGTGGACCAAATCAGTCCACTAAGGTAGATCCATTAGGGTTAATTTTTCAAAAACTATTTAAACTCATGTAACCAAAATTTTGATAGTCATTGATGAATATTACTTCTGAATTTTTCAGTTTTAACGTATAAGAGTGATTCTTGCATTCTTCAGTTCTTAAACGAACTGAATCTGACTTATCGAAGATTAACTGGCTTTGTGGAGTCATTCTTCTCATTCCAATAGTGTTGGTGCCTTGGGGTAGGTTTTCATTGTGTCACACTCCTATCAAACCTATTTCGGCTTTACAGGATCAAATCTCAATCTTAATTGTGGGTTGTGTAACCACGTGATCATGAGGTTCACATCAATGAAAATAAAGATTTATATAAATAGACATTAGAGAAGCAACCTATATAGTGGAAATACAAATTTATATAGATAGATATGAATAGTTGTTTGGATTTTCCCAGTCCATTATATAGAAAAGATGCTAAAACAATTTAGCATGGAATAATCTAAGAGATGATACTTATATATTTCATTAAGAATACTTTTCTTCAAGGATAGGTGCCCTAAAACACCAATTGATAGAGATGTGATAGAAAGGATACCCTATGCTTTAGCTATTATATCTATCATATATATAAAGTTATGTATAAGACCATATGTATCTTATGCATTAAGCATAATGACTAGTTACCAATCTATTCCAGGTAAATTCATTGGAAGACAGTTAAAAATATTTTTACGTACTTAAAAAGAACTAAGAATGTTTTTATAGTTTATGGAGGAGATGAACTAGCAATTTATGGTTCTTCAGATGCCAATTTTCAATCAAGCATTGATAATAGCAAATCTCAGTCAAGATATGTTTCTAGTTTAAATGGTGGTACTATGAGTTAGAAGAGTTCTAAACAAGAGACCGTAACAGGTTCTACAATTGAAGTTGAGGTGACAAAAAGGATTGTTGGATCAAAAAGTTCATCACTAAACTAGATATGGTTCTTAGCATTATTGATATCGTAGTTTTGTACAATGATAATAATAGAGCCATTGCACAAGCAAAAAAATTAAGGTCTTATTAATGATCCAAACATGTACTTAGATAATTCTACTTGATTAAATAAATCATAAAAAGGAAAGATGTAAAAATAGAGCAAGTACCAACTATACTAACTCAGTATAAACATGATCATCATATAAAACGATATGGTATTAGATATATGAATGATTAGCTTTAGTACAAGTAGAAGATTATTATTGTATATGCTTTAGAGTCAATCAGTTAGTTACATGTGGCACTAACTTTATTCATGCAAAACATATTTATTATTAACAAAAGCATTATTTATCTTTAATATTCATTTATGTTTGATTAATTATTCTAGAATAAAGATCAATTCCTCAAGAAAAAAAATGAAAAGAAAATTATAAAGTTGTTATAATTATAAGATTCTTATTGCATTAAAGCATTGTTTCTAAATGTTCATGGTCGATACTCCATTAAGACTAGATATTAATTGAATTTGTTGAGATTGTGCATATTTTGTTTCTTTTCTTTATAAAAAAAAAACAGTTGTTATCATAAGTTGAGATGTAAGGGATTCCTATAACTAATATATAGGTGTTTGAAAGATGACATGTAAACTAACCCATATAAGAATTTTATAGTGAGACATCTCTTGTTTCTATGAAAAGGCTCACATGATAATTATACAAATAATCCTTAGACTTGATATCACTAGGTTATCTTATATAGAAAATGTTATGATTTGATCTTGACTATATGTTGTCCTAATCAAGGTTAATTAATATGTAGATATTGGGTATATTATGAACTATACGAAGGTATTTAAGTGATCAAGAGAAGATTCATCATCATAGGAGAATTAGAAAAAATATTCCATATATTCTTGAATATTATTGATTATGAAATCCTTGTATAAGGAGGAATGAGATATGAAAAGATATTCAAATCATATTCAAAAGATCAGTGACTATAGGGTTAAGAAAAAACATGATTTGACGGAGGAGACATACCCAATACTAAAATGTTTAAATTAGAACATTCTTAATAAAGAATAATAATTACACTAAGAAACTGGTCATTAAAATATTAAGTCAAACCATGTATGACCTTTTTGATTTTTAGGTGATCGTATCACATTGCTAGACATTGCACTTGATCTTTAAATATAAATCAATCATTTTATTGAGTTAATAATAAATTAAATTATTTAATTTATTTAATCCTATTTTATTTAAGATTATGATTTATGTTTAAATCAACTTATTAGGGACCTAATGGCTCTCACACATAAGAACAATTGGTCAAAAATTAAATTTGGATGATTAATCAAGTGTAACTTAATTGTAAATAAGTTTTTGAAATTGAAGACTATAAAATAATTAATACATGGAATTACAATTATAGACCTAGAAAAATAAAGTAAAGACTTAATTGAATAAATTTCTAAAATTATCATGAAATAATATATATAATATTTTTTTGAGAACAAAGTGAGATTTTATCATTTATAGGGTTGTTAATAATAAGATGCTAAATAGAATATTATGACTTATATTTTTAGAGAGTGAAGTATGTTATAGAACATATGGTACCAAGAAACACCTAAGAACATTAAAAAAAAAAGAGAGAGATAATACTCAAAGACACAGTGATTCCTCTCTTTTAAAAGGGTTTTAAGAGATTTCTCACTAGTGATTTGTGTGGATTATTGGTCGCAGTTGGAAATTTGGATAGTTTGTGATTTGCAACAACTCAACCTTAAAAAAGATGATCAAACCTCAAAAATAATATCTAATTTTAAGGTATTTTCAGATAAACTCTAAACAATCTTAAATTGTTTAACAAGATCCTTGGGACTCTAAAAAAAATTAAAATTATCATTTCTAATGTGATAGTTTTGAGAAACCTAACAAAGCATAGAGCTAGAATTGGGTCTTAAAAATATAGGGGTCTGATTGAGCTTGGGATTGAAATGTTTAAGGGTTGAACTAAGCTTGAGTAAGAGATAGAGATTTACTACCAAACATATGTTAATAACCTAAAGTATATGATTAGAAAGTTCATTTTTCTTTCAAGAAAAAAGTTCAACCAAAAAAGTTCTTAAATGTTTTTTTGAAAGAAAAACATAAAACAAAATGATATCAAACAGTTCCCCTTGAAAAAAAAAAACTTAAATTTTTTACTATTTCTATGTTTTTGTTATTAACATTTTACTACATTCAAATTAACATAACTTTGAACATATAACATAATCTGAGCTTATAATATGTAAGGTAACTTACTTTCACATCCTCATATTTTTTTATGAATTTGAATGTTAATTGTCTTATAGTTTCAAACATCTATATTATAGTCATTAAAGTTTGATATTGAATAAAACTTCAATTCATTCTAATAAAATCAAGAAACTTCTACAAAGATGTGGGTCTTTTTTCACAACTAAAATAAAGAATGGTGGGCTGAAGCTCCTGCAAAACAAGTCTCTTAAAGAGGTTGGAGATCCTCCCATGTTTAAGATAGAAAATTAATGGTGAGAAAAGCCTAAAAAGTTAATGTTTAATAAACAAGTTAATTTATTAAATTTAAAAAAAATTATTAAATTTGAAAATTTATTATAGATTTGATTTGAAGAGTAAAATTAAAAATTATTATCATTATTATTACTAAATTTGAAAAAACATATTATTAGTATCAATTAAAAACTATAAATTTTATTTGAAGAGATTAAAAACTATAAGAACTTGGACCAAATAAGTTAAATATTATTAATATTATTAAATTCATTAATGTTATTAAATTTGAAATAAATATTATTATTATCGAAAAAATAGATTTGATTTGAAGAGTAAAATCAATTATCATTGTTGTTATTAACTTGGGTCTAGCATCTCCTTCCAGACTGAAGAAACTTAGGGTTTGAAAGGGCTTCTGACCCAAGTTGATTGGGTGTGGCAGGGGTGCAGACCCAAGTCACTTGGGTCTTGCAGCCCCTCCTAGCCCAAGACTTTGGGATCCGGTGACTGGACCCAAGGCTCTTAAGTCTGGCATTTAAGAAGAGTCCAAAACTCTTGGACCTGATGTTGCAGCTAGACCCACTTAAACTTGGGTCAGGCAAGTTTAATATTATTATTTGTATTATAAATATTATTATTAATATAATAATTAATAAATTTGAAAAAAAAATATTAATATTGAAAAACAACCATAGATGTGATTTAAAGGTAAAATTCAAAATTACTATTATTATCATTAATAAATTTAAAATTAAATATTATTACTATCGAAAAAAATCATAAATTTGATTTGAAATGATTAAAAACTATAAGAACTTATGTCAGACAAGTTTAATAATATTAGAAATATTACTATTGGGTCTGGCAAGTTTAATATTATTATTTGTATTATAAATATTATTATTAATATAATAATTAATAAATTTGAAAAAAAAATATTAATATTGAAAAACAACCATAGATGTGATTTAAAGGTAAAATTTAAAATTACTATTATTATCATTAATAAATTTAAAATAAAATATTATTACTATTAAAGAAAAATCATAAATTTGATTTGAAATGATTAAAAACTATAAAAACTTGTGTCAGACAAGTTTAATAATATTAGAAATATTACTATTGCGTCTGGCGTTACAGCAAGACCCAACGCTCTTGGGTTTGTTGTTGCAATTAAACCTAAGGTTCTTGGGCCTGATGTTTCAACCACACTCAATGCTTTTCAGTCTAGCTGCAACTCCAAGCCCAAGAGCCTTAGGTGTAGCTGCAATGCTAAGCTCAAAACTCTTGAGTTTTCCAGACAGATCCAATATTTTTAGATTTTAAATTTTTTTAATATTTTTATAAAAAAAATCCACAATGTAGGGGAAGCAACCTAACTAATATCTACTAAACTTGTCTTTTCAACGTAAAGGTTGGTAAACTGGCAAGAAGAAGGCTCAGCTTCCAGAGCTGGGGTGATTGGGTAGTGAGCTTGCAGGTTTGTAGCTACCATTTTGAAGTTCGATTTGCGTTGGTGCCGAGTGGTGGGAACTGACAGGGCTAGTTGATTTGGAGCTTGTCAACTCCTGTATCTTGGACACGTATGGGCTTTGTTTGGTAATTGGGTTTGTATTTGAAGTGGGGGCCTTATTATAAGGATACCTGTAATATATTTCACCGTTACCAAAATGGAAATATAATCAATTAACTGAACATCTTTATCTTGTTTTTCTTTTGATCTTTTTTTTTTTTTTTTTAACAGCGACTGTCTTTGTCCTTCACAATCTTATCTGAGTCACCGTCAATTTATTATAGCAGGTGGGCCTCCAAAGCAATCTGTTTCGTAGTAGCAACTTTTGTTCCTTTCTAGTTTTCCAAGAACCCGTCATTATCATTGGAAAATCACTTTATCCATTTACCAGGTTAATGTTCTTTGATCAGCAAAAGCAATTTTATTAGCAAAATAACCTTAACGAGTTCCCATGCTCTGTCCCCCTCCACAAACAATATGACACCGCCTACAAGCTTGTAGAAAAAGCTCACTGCTATAAGAAAAACATAGTGCACCTTCGTAAACCAGTGGGATATGCACAATTTCTAGAGGGCGAAAGGTAGGGGCGTGCATGGACCAGGTCGGTTATAACCAAAATTTATATTCAAACCGTCATAACATGTTTGCTGATTTATGAACCCGAACGAACCCAAAAAAATGTCTAAAAAATCTTAGACATTTTTGTTTAGACAATTTAATAAAAATTAAAATGATATTTTAAAAGTAATTTAAAAATATATATTTAAGTTGATCTAGTTGAGTTTTCTGACCTCATCAAACGGATCATAAATTAATTACCTAAGTTTTCAAGTGTAATCCAATTAACTTGCAAAATACTTTGAAAAAAAAAAACTCCATTTAAGCCCACCTCCTATAAAAAATATCAATTCAAGCTGTTAGATTTGACCAAATTTAATAATTATATATTATACAGCCGATTCAAGAATATATTTTCTAATATAGAAAATAGAAAATAAACAAGACAACAATTATAGGGAGAACAAAATGAACACCCTGCAGCAGGCTTTGAGTTGAAAATCTAAGTGACAAACGTGGGATGATTACAAGCAGAAAAATCTAATAGCTGTTCAATATCTTGATAATTGCCACCTCAAAATATCCACCACCCAATTAACAAAAAAATCAAGATGGAAAAGATTGAACAAAGGAGTCGCCTTCAAAATCACTACAGAACAACAAATACTAACCCAAATACTTGGAAAGCTACAAAAATACCAGGTCGTATGTATATTTGACTTCCTGAATTTGGAAACATAGGCGATATATCATTCAACAACACATTAAAAATGACCGAGTGCTTAATTTGTGGAAGGATTTGATAGCTCAAAAAGGGAAGATAAAATAAATGTGCCCCTACCAGAGCACCAAAACTGGAGCACCAGCATTCGAATTAAGATTTGACTTCAGACATCTGATGAGTGAAAGCGATGTGGGAACTAGGTTTTCATTTGTCTAGTATTTATAATGGAAATTGTGCTAGGGTATGGTTAGGGTTGTGCTAAGGAAATTTCTCGTATGGTTAGGGTTATTTTAGTATGGTGCCTAGGATAAATATATACGAGGTCTCGTTTAACAGGTTTTAAATTTGTGGGCATGAAACCCGACTGAAATATCTGTTTTTAATAGTTTTCAACCCATCCATCCATGTTTGTTGTATCCATGAACCTGCTAAGAAACGGATTGGATCGGGTGAAATATTGCAAATATTTACATGTATTTCAAATACCTTGCACACCGCGTGGCCACATGAAGTCCCACTAATCAGTGCAAAGGAATAAGATCATTCTCAAAGGTGACCACATGCCCGCTAATCCGTGTTTAGTGTGACCGACCACATATTCACAACCACCATTTTCCAGTGACACTTGCCTTAGTTATCATAAAATAAAACTCAAAAAGGCGGAATGAACATCCTGGCATATTTAAGTTCAGGGGATCCTACGGTTGGGTGGCAATGCAACCCTCACCACCAACCACTGCTTAAGATTCAAGTATCTTCAAACATGCAACAAAGTAAGCTATTAAACCTAAGTGCAAAGAGATTCTGGAACTTGTAGTTAAATCATGTTTTAAAAAGATTTTAAAATTTTTTCTTTTAGCTTCAGATTTATTTTTTTATTTTATTTTTGAGTTATTTTGATTTATTAATATGAAAAATAAATTTTAAAAAATAAAAAAAATATATCATTTTCAAATAAAAAAAACTTCAAAAAATAACTTTTACCACTCTTAAATAAATCCTTAACACTTGAAAGTGTGGTGTGATTTTTTTATAGAATCCATATAAAAAATAAAAAATATATATAAAATATGTTTAGAACAATAATAAAGATTTTTTTATTTTTTAAACATTTATTTTTTATATTAACACATTAAAACAATTTAAAAATCTTTAAAAAATTAATTTAAAAAAAAAAACATTAACAGCACCAAACCAACCAAAAAAAAAACCAACTAATCCACTCCAAACACAACCGCACTCCCGAAAACACCCCCTTGATGAAGCTGGGTCATCCTTATCAGACGTGGACTTTGAAGAGATTAGAGAAAGCTGCATTTGGTCTCCAAACTCGTTAAGTTCAATCACATGCAAAACGTAGACAACAACATCAAATCAGCTCGAATATTCGTATATTATTCCAACTGGAAAGCGGTCTTTTGAAGGCTTATAATTCACTCAAGGAGAATCCAGGGCATTCCAGTCATCACACAGCACATAATTCGGTCCGGGAACATTTGCTGCATAATTAATAGAAGAGGAGAGGCAATGATCTTTCATAGCATGGTGGTACGAACAAAAATTCTATAAAGTTATATTTGCTAGGAACTTACAAGATCGCACACGATCCAAAAGAAACAAATAAATGCCAAAGGAAAATGGGATTATCCTTCCACGAGATGACAGTTCTGGTGAAACACAACTATATTTGCATCCGTGTACAACCCAAACCCAGTCTTGTCAATTTGGCATCGCCCTGTAATGGCAGGGGAGCTTTCTATACATGAATTGGAGTATTTGCGTATATTTTATAACACTAACCTAGGTTTGCTTCCGCAGATCATCTCTTGCTTTCTTGAAGTTCACAACCCTATAGTTCAATTGCCTCTTGAAGACAAACTCCACTATCGCTGGACCTCTAGTAGAGAACAAGCGGTTGATCTGTGGTAGAACGGATAGCACTGTGGGGCAGATAAATGGCACAAGTTCTTCAAATAACGATCATGTACTCAACGGATCCTCTGATGACTGCAAACATTCTTCTGGGTTTGAATAGAAGTAATCCTCTTCTTTAGGCCTGTCTGGGATCACCAACCTTTTCATTGGTCCCCCCATCCGATCAGAATGGGATTCTTTTACAGCATATGAAAATTCATCCCAGTTCAGCGATCCATTAGTGTATCGATCTATCAGATCAACCAAAAGCCTTCTATCCAATAAAATTGTCTTCTTAAAGCCGAGAAATCTGAGTAGGCATTACACAGTAATACAGTGTTAAGATAGAAGAGCTTTCACTTTGCACACGCACACAAAAATGCTAAATCCACTATGAAAAAAAGAAACTACATGGAAGCCATAAGAAGAGAATCATCAAAAACCTTCCTCAGTTGACATAAAAATCTTCCCAAAAACAACAATAACAAGTTAATAAATTTAAATAAAACTCGGGATTACAAGTTCAGTAATAATTTCACAGCCAGAAGAATTAACTCTGTCTGGATGAAGAGGCATACATGCATTTTTGTCCTCTGATAGAGAGAAAAATTTGAAAGTTAATATTTGTTGAAGGCTTTTGAATTCCAAAATCATTTTTCTGAGGCCAAAGAAACCAATGCATTATACATGAATGACCTTTGTTATAATACATGATCCGAAAAGAAGAAACTGTCAGACAAAAAATTACCTGCGGTGGCCTTCAACAACTTTAGCCATGTTTCCATCATAGGTAGGGACAAAAATATCACTTTCCAACGCAACAAGATAATCCAATGCTGCCATTTGAGATGAGTGATTCTGGAAGTACCTAAGGTCTGATGGTTCCAACAGTGTTTCCTTTCTGACCTGTTTCAAAAACCAAAGGAACCTGTAAACAGATGTTGACAAACAACTATCTCAGGTGTAAACAGTTGATTTCAGCTTTCATCTACCAACCAGTTTTGGATAAGCTGACGCAAGACTTGACATTCTCCTTTCACCCCCGTATATTTCACCAGCTGCAATATAAACCTGGATATTCGGATCAATGTCCAGTGCCCTCAAAGTGAGAGCTGTTTCCTCAGGAGTCAAAGGACACAACCCATCTTTCCTCTTCAAGTCCGAATTTATTATTTTTTCTTTCCACCAAGGATAAGCATATCTGTTCATACGAGAAAAAATGAGAATATGTGGACCAAGGATCAAATAAATATTTCAGGCTACTTGAAGCCAAAGAGCTGATAAACAATTATGCATAGATTACCTCATTCTTGTCAATTCTTCCACCTCTTCATTGTTGCAACCTTGACTACAGCCAGAAAATGCCAGCATGTCCATTTCATATCGAAGGTGAAGCACCAAGAAGGGACCATTTTGCCTCAGAAGCCTTATAACTCTCTTGCCCAACTCCTCTATTTGAGTGGTGAATCTCAGAGAACTATAATTCACACGGCAGCGCAACTTCTGCAGCTCTAAAGGCTGGCGATTATTGGCAAGACGAGCATCAGTTCTATTTAGATGTACAACTTTGTACTTTTTTATCAAAGGAAGAATCTGCATACAACACATCAGAAAGATACCGCTGAGCAAAATAAATAGACAGCACTTAAATTAACAACAATACTAGGTAACTAGGAAACCTTTGCATGTGCCTACAATTTGAGCTAGCTCATGGAAATGGCAATATGCACTTCCAAGAGACATGGCAACCTTTGCAAAAATGCCAGAACCAAAAACAATAACAATGAGCTAACCTGGTTATGATAGTAAGAAATATCAGACCAACTAACTGGTGGCATGGTATAGGTCATCCCCAGTTCCACTCTCTGCTTCAACCTAGGAGGCAGTTCCTTCAATATTCGAACCTCATCTCTCAATGATGTGATAAAATGCTCCTCATCAAATATGTCTTGGAACTCGCTGATGGATCAAAGATAGTCATTAAAAGGTAAGATGTATATTTCCAATCCCAGAATAGAGGTGTACTTAATGATATAGATTCCTCTATAGCTGAAAACATTTGGAAACTTCAAATACAAACTATTGAGTTACATACCTGGGATCAGCCCAAAAAGAGGTTTTATCCAGCTCTGGTACTACAAGCGTAACATTCAAATATCTCGCGATAGCAACCATATCACATATCTGCAAGGCACAGAAACAAAGCTATGAAAATAATAACAGGCAAATGCAGAAACAAGATCGTCACTGTAATATCAGAACCACAAATATGCAAATTCTCAGCAAAGTTGCAGCCACCCACCGCTGCTCTCATTTGATTGAGACCTCCATTGCACGAGACCATCAAGTATCCATTGTTCTTATAAACCCCTAATGCCAATAGATGGAACATATCAGTCTACAAATGACACTGGTGTTAAGCAGAGTATGATCACATGCTAAAAACAAATATATAGATGGAAAAAATAAATCCCACACATAATTTTATTCCAAATCGCTGAGACTAGAAGGAAGGCATCAGATGCAAACAAGTTTTTCATAGTTTTATTATTTCACAAATATGGATAACTTGCACAAACATTCCTTTTATCAAATGCAAGCAAGCAAGCCAACTTTTGACAAAACGAAACAGAAAGAAGAAGAAAAATGCATCTTTCCACTAAATCATGAGAAGAATCTCTAACTTCCTTGTTCTCTTACCACTATCAAAACAAACAGTAGAATTCAGAAATCATATTCTCAAAAGACAAATAAATAATCAATTATAACTAAAAAGGACTGACTCTTTGGTGGCAAAACGCGAGCGGGGACAGTAAGAACATTCTCTTGCAAGGCAGCAGAGACAGATTGGGGAGGCCAACAAGAAGGCCAACCTTTCAAAACCCTAGGACCCCACATCTCACCGATCGTCGTCAATTGAACCACACAAGTCCACAACAAAACAGACGTCGTTGCCCTTATCATCCACAGCTTCATTTTTGAAGACGGCCTTGATATACTACTCCTAATCTTTTCCACTCCTTTAACTACCCCCATAGTCTCCTTATCTTTCTCTCCTCCTCCTCCTCCCCCACACTTTCTCTCTATTCTGCACATTTATCCCCCATTCAAAATGACCTGCCGTTCCTCTTCTGTTTTTTTTTATTATTGTTATTTTCCAACAATGCAGGATCGGTAACTGTAATCAAAACCTTGGAGATCCAAAACTGAAAAAAAAAAAACATATAAATCTTAATTTCCTTCAGATCAATCAAAAAAAATAAAAAAATCTCTCCACGATCTCGACTATTTTTCTTCTTGGTCGGCGGCGATTAAAGAGAAAAAATGATGTAGTAAACAACAACAATAACAATATTAAAAAAAAAAACAACTATAGTGGTGATTAAAGACAAAAGCAGCAAACAAATTGTGGAGTGGTGGAGAGTAGAGAGAAAAAAGGAAGATCTATTGTGTTATGGACTCATGGTGTGAACCGGTAAACACCGCCTGCCTCGTCACTTTCCACACGTTTTTTAGATAGATTCAGACTTCCTTTTCTTCCCTTATTTATCTAACTATGGTTATAGTTGACTGTGGACTCTGGTTAACTCTACACTTACATTTCAGCCACTAAAATGCTCGCCAGCTGAACGCCGATACGGATGGGTCCACTGGAATTATTTTTCCATGACGTGGCACCTGATCCCGCCGTCGAGAAGTAAAACGTGGCGGTCTTTGGGGGCGGCCATTTTGTGGGGCACAGTGGTTGCTGGTTTCGGGTACATTTATGATTATCGATACGCCGACAATATATCGCGATAAATTACGAGTTCGATCCAAACTAAGCTTCGTTTTTTTTTTGCTCTTTTTTTTTTTCCTGAAGAAAAATAAATAAAATCTTTTGAATTTGATCCGGCAAAGGATTAAAACTTTGCTTCCTTTTTTATTTAATTTTGTGACAACATCGTTTTTTAAAAAAAATATGACAAGTCATACTGAACCCCACTGAACATTCTATTGAGATTGATAAAGTCTAACTAACCATCCAAATCTTTTAATCTTAGAATAGAAATTCAAACCACTAATTGAAACAAATAGGTATCGTATTTTAAAATTTATTTAGGTTGACGTTGAAAAGTATAAACACAAACATAAATAGTATTGAATTCTATGAATTAATTTGTATCTATTACTTACATCAATTGAAGGGCAAATTTTGTTCTAAGGATAAGGTTACAATTTTTGCAACAATTATCTCTTTATGCTATATTATTTAATTTACACTTTAACAAGTAAAATATGATTTAGTTTTTTTTTTATTTATTTTTTATATATTGCTTTATGTATTTACCTAATTTATTTTTTTTAGTTTGCAAATTTGTTGTTCGATTTCTTTTTTAATTTTTTATATATAAAATGTTATCATAAAGATTAAAAGAAAAGTTCTATATAGCTTAAATAAACTTGTATTTATATAAAATTTAATTGTGCACTTTTTTACTCAATTTCATTTTACCATCTCCTTTTTAATGGTTAATTCAGAATTCAATTAATTTATTTAGATTAATAAATATATAGGCTTCAATTAAATAAAAATTCAGTTTTATTTGATTTTGAAACAAATAAAATAAATTTTATTTCATTTAAATTCTAAATTTTTCGTATAAAAAAAACAAGTGTTTTCTGTTGATAACTAAGTGTCATAAAAAGACTGACAATAAATCTGTTATTATAGTTTCCTATTGATGTAAAAGGAATCATTGATCACTCGATGCAATCAATACTTTATAACAAATATCACTACTTATGTAGCATGAGAAAGTTTTTACTTCATACCGAGTTAGAAATTACAATTTGTTTTATATACAACTAGTGAATTTGGATGTGTGTGTCTATATATATATATATATATATATATATATATATATATATATATTATAGTGAATTAGTTAATTCCATATAAAACTATTGTTGATGTAAAATATATTTATTATTAATAAAAATATTTTTTATCTTTACTATCCATTTATGTTTAATTAATGAATATAAAATAAAAATAAAGTCTTTTGGGATAAAAATACTTTATAGATAACATTATAAAATAGTTATAATTAAAATTATGGAGATTTCTATTATATTATAGTATTATTTATAAATGTTTATAATTAATGTTCTATTAAAATTGAATATTCATCAGAATTATTGAAGTCAATATATATTTTGTTATTTCATAAAAGAAAGTGGTTATTATTATAAGTTGAGATATGAGGGATACTTAGAGTTTAAATATAGTTTATTGTTAAATAACATGTATACTAAATTGATTTACATGAGGATTCTCTATTGATAATTCACATATGTCTATGAAAATACTCATATGATAATTATATAAGTAGTCCTTAGATTTTAGATCACTAAGTTATATTATATAGAGAATGATATGTTTTAATCTAGACAATTTGTTGCCTCAATTAAGGGTACAAAGTGAGTAGTTATTGGATATAACATAAATTATATGAAGATATCTGAGTAATTAAAAATGATTCATCATCTTAGGTGAGTTAGGGAAAATATTTTACATGTTCTCAAATAGTATTGAATGTAAAATTATTGCGCATGATGGAATGAAATTAAAAAAAAACTTTAAATTTTATTCAAATTATCAATAATTATGGTGTTGATAACATATATGGTTTAATAGAGCAGACACGCGTCATACTCAAATATTTAAACCAGAACACTATTGATGAAAGGATAATAATTATACTAAAAAACTAGTAACCAAAAAGTTAAGTCGAATCATTTATAACTTTTTTAATATTTGAAAAATCATGATATATTGTTAGACGTTGACAATAAATAATTTTTTTATGGATTCTTACTGTTGTTAAAGTAATAATTGGTCACCTAAATTAATTGATATTTTACTACAAATATGGCTACTTAATTTAGCAAATTTGGTGGCTTATGAGAAAAAATTTTATTTCTTATTGAAAAAGACTATTAGAAATTACAGTATATTATATCAAACTTGTGAATTTGGATGCAGATCCTAAAGTTATTCATGTATATGTCATTTTATTATTGGTTGTATCAAAGACAACTCCACTTTTCTCATATGAAAAAAAGAAGAAGCATTGCCAGTATCTAAAATTAAAAAGTGTATACTATCCTTAAAGGATGCATATCCTATTATTCAATTTTTTACCATCTACGGATGAGAAATGCATATTATATCATTTGATTTTATAATAATACAGTGAATTTCATTGCTTAAAAACTAAGATACCAAATATTTGAGCGCCACATTTTACAATTATAGTTATAAATATCTAAAAGTTCATTTTATTTAACTTTAAAAAAAATAAATTAAACTTTATTTCATTGAAATCCTATATTTTTCATATAAAAAAACAAATTGTTTTTACTAACAACTAAGTGTCCGAACAAAAGTGTCCGAACAAAGGTGACAATGAATAAATTGTTATAGTTTTCTATTACTGTGAAATGAATCATTGATAGTTTTAAGTAATGAACATTTTACTATAAATATTGCTACCTAATTTTATGAGAATGCTTTTACTCTTTACTAAATATGATTGTTATAAATTACAATATGTTATATAGAATTGATGGATTTGGATGCATATCTGAAAGCAACATGGAAAAAAAAAACATCAAGTACAAAATATAAAATATTCAAAAAAAATCACATAAAAATCTAATTTGCAATTTTATTAAGGAATATTTTTTTTTTCAAATAGTTTATCTCTCTATGAGGTTTATAAATTTTTAAATAAATCTAAAATCCAACCTAAATGAACTACAAAACTTGAAAATGAAGGAAAAGTAATAAAAATTTTAAATGAACTAGGAAAAATAAAATTATTAAGTATTTAATTTTCTAACTTAAACAAGAAAAAAATAAAAGTAATTAAAAAAATAATTTTCCTTAAATACTTCTTTCATCAATATCCTAGAGTTATTTGTAATATGTCATTTTATTATCAAAATGTATCAAGAATGACACTATTTTCTTTAAATGAAAAACAAAATAATAGTACCACTCTGCATGTACCATCATTCAATTTTATAATAATATGATGAATCTATTGCTTAAAAACCAATATACCAAACATTTGACAAACATATTTTAGAATTATGGTTATAATTATCTTATTTAAGGTATATAT
>Ga0325404_1000991_pt1 | contig 29413 bp, 8 predicted proteins | sample PopdelMetagenome_18_FD_205664 | JGI IMG/M metagenome (GOLD analysis project Ga0325404, IMG submission 205664) | Populus deltoides microbial communities from Bellville, Georgia, United States - Xylem-Control-R1 | ecosystem: Host-associated > Plants > Phyllosphere > Stem > Wood/Secondary xylem...
GTGAAGCTGAATTGAAGGGGTAGGAACTTAATAATGCTAACTCATTAGCTGAAGTCATAACACGAGAACTCTAAAGTGAGCTTTGAGTTCTTTCTAGAAACTTGATTTTAATATTTCACTATAAAAAAAAAATTTTGACTAGCTATTCTTCCAAGTGTTTCCGATAGGATGGATAGACTTATTGGCTGAAGTCACAACACAAGAACTCTGAACTGTGAATTTGCTTTATTGTTTCTTTATGAACATCCATATCTATTTAGCTTTAACTTCCTTTAACCCTAATATGCTTGATCTGTTTTAGCTTTAACTTGCTTTATTGTTTCTTTACTGTGTTAATTTTATGTTTTTGACCCTACCTTTTCTTGTAGGTTGGTTGATTTTTTTTTTTTTTTTTGCTCAAAAAACCATGGTAACAATCCCAAATGTTCTTGGCACACTTAATATTTTTTTCCTTGTGTTAACTGCTGTCTCCTCTTTCTTTACTGAAGACTGCTCAAGGCAACCCTATGGTAAGAAAGAGATGTCTGTTTTTCTTGTCGAGTCATTTGACCATATGAATCCAGATTTTTCTGCAAATTTGTAGACTTTGTTTTACGGCATTTTTCATTGTTTTGATGCAGCTTGTGATTCAAAGTCGTTGTATGCTATAATAGTTGGTGGAATTTAAAAACAGAGAGACTTACATTGGGCACGTGGTCAATTGTGATGCTTGGATGAACATTCATCTCCGTTTAGCTTTAATTTTCTTTTACCCTAATATCATCCAAGAATCACAATTGACCACATGCCCAATGTAAGTCTCTCCGTTTCTAAATTTCACCAACTATTACAGCATACAACGACCTTGAATCACAAGCTGCATCAAAAAAATGAAAAATGCCGTAAAACAAAGTCTACAAATTTGCAGAAAAATCTGAATTCATATGGTCAAATGACTCGACAAGAAAAACAGACATCTCTTTCTTACCATAGGGTTGCCTTGAGCAGTCTTCAGTAAAGAAAGAGGAGGCATCTGTTAACACAAGGAAAAAAATATTAAGTGTGCCAAGAACAGTTGGGATGGTTACCATGTTTTTTTGAGCAAAAAAAATCAACCAACCTGCAAGAAAAGGCAGGGTCAAAAACATAAAATTAACGCATGGAAAGGGATGGGATATTTTGGAATCTAAAACAGATCAAGCATATTAGGGTTAAAAGAAGTTAAAGCTAAACGGATATGGATGTTCATAAAGAAACAATAAAGCAAATTCACAGTTCAGAGTTCTTGTGTTGTAACTTCAGCCAATAAGTCTATCCATCCTATCAGAAACACCTAGAAGAATAGCTAGTCAAAAAAAACTTTTTATAGTGAAATATTAAAATCAAGTTTCTAGAAAGAACTCAAAGCTCACTTTAGAGTTCTCGTGTTATGACTTCAGCTAATGAGTTAGCATTATTAAGTTCCTACCCCTTCAATTCAGCTTCACCATATTGACTAGATAATATAAGAAAAATTCTAAAATGTTTTCTATATTTTTCACTAAGAGAGTTACAATATATATATACATCAAAAAGTATCAAATCCTTTAATTCCTGGGTCTCATAAACATAATCAGATCCCTTAATCCTAGGCCTAGACAATAATTGAGATCTCAGAGAGAATTAAGAGATATACATCTATGACAGAAATTAAACAAGGAAAGAAAAATATAGTGACAGCTATGAAAGAAATAGAATAAGGAAAGAAGAATATACTGATAGGTATAAAAGAAGGACCGACAACTATTAAAGAAATGAAATAAGAAAATTAAAGCTAAACGGAGATGGATGTTCATCCAAGCATCACAATTGACCAAATGCCCCTTGTAAGTCTCTTTGTTTTCCAATTCCACCGACTGTTACAGCATACAACCACCATGAATTACAAGCTGCATGAGAAATATGAAAAAGACCGTAAAACAAACTCTACAAATTTGCAGAAAATTCTGGATTCATAAGGTCAAATGACACGACAAGAAAAGCAGACATCTCTTTCTTCCCATAGGGTGGCCTTGAGCAGTCTTGAGTAAAGAAAGAGGAAGCAGCAGTTAACACAAGAAAAAAAAAATTAAGTGTGTCGAAAAAAACAGGAGAAAGATAGAGGTTACCATGTTTTTTACAGCAAAATGAAAAATCAAGCAACCTGCAAGAAAAGCGAGGGTCAAGAACATAAAATGAACGCATGGAAAGGGTTGGGAAATTTTGGAATCTAAAACAGATCAAGGATATTAGGGTAAAAGAAAATTAAAGCTAAACGGAGATGGATGTTCATCCAAGCATCACAATTGACCAAATGCCCCTTGTAAGTCTCTCCGTTTTTCAATTCCACCAACTGTTACAGCATACAACCACCATGAATTACAAGCTGCATGAGAAATATGAAAAAGGCTGTAAAACAAACTCTACAAATTTACAGAAAATTCTTGATTCATATGGTCAAATGACACGACAAGAAAAACAAACATCTCGTTCTTCCCATAAGGTGGCCTTGAGCAGTCTTGAGTTAAAAAAGAGGAAAGAGCAGTTAACACAAGAAAAAAAAATTAAGTGTGTCGAAAAAACAGGAGAAAGATAGAGGTTACCATGTTTTTTACAGCAAAATGAAAAATCAAGCAACCTGCAAGAAAAGCGAGGGTCAAGAACATAAAATGAACGCATGGAAAGGGTTGGGAAATTTTGGAATCTAAAACAGATCAAGGATATTAGGGTAAAAGAAAATTAAAGCTAAACGGAGATGGATGTTCATCCAAGCATCACAATTGACCAAATGCCCCTTGTAAGTCTCTCCGTTTTTCAATTCCACCAACTGTTACAGCATACAACCACCATGAATTACAAGCTGCATGAGAAATATGAAAAAGGTTGTAAAACAAACTCTACAAATTTGCAGAAAATTCGGGATTCATATGGTCAAATGACACGACAAGAAAAGCAGACATCTCTTTCTTCCCATATGGTGGCCTTCAGCAGTCTTGAGTAAAGAAAGAGGAAGGAGCAGTTAACACAAGAAAAAAAAAATTGTGTCATGAACAGTCGACATGGTTACCATGTTTTTTAGATCAAAAAAGAGAAATCAAGCAAGGTGCAAGAAAAGCGAGGGTCAAGAACATAAAATGAACGCATGGAAATGGATGGGAAATTTTGGAATCTATAACAGATCCAGGATATTAAGGTAAAAGAAATTAAAGCTAAACGGATATGGATGTTCATCCAAGCATCACAACTGACCAAATGCCCCATTGTAAGTCTCTCCTTTTTTTCAATTTCACCAACTGTTACAGCAAACAACCACCATGAATTACAAGCTGCATGAAAAAAATGAAAAGAGCTGTAAAACAAACTTTACAAATTTACAGAAAATTCTGGATTCATACAGTCAAATGATACGAGAAAAAAAACAGACATTTCTTTCTTATCATAGGGTGGCCTTGAGCAGTCTTGAGTAAAGAAAGAGGATGTTGCGGTTAACACAGGAAAAAAAATTAAGTGTCAAGAACAATTCGATGGTTAGCATGTTTTTTAGAGCAAAAAAAAAAATCAAGAAACCTGCAAGAAAAGCAAGGGTCAAGAACATAAAATGAACGCATGGAAAGGTACGGGATATTTTGGAATCTAAAACAGATCAAGCGTATTAGGGTTAAAGGAAATTAAAGCTAAACGGATATGGATGTTCATCAAAGCACCACAATTGACCAAATGCCAATTGCAAGTCTCTCAGTTTTTAAATTCCACCAACAGTTACAGCATACAACCACCATGAATTACAAGCTGGATGAAAAACATTAAAAGGGCTATAAAACAAAGTCTACAAATTTGCAAAAAATTCTGGATTCATATGGTGAAATGACACGACAAGAAAAACATACATCTCTTTCTTACCATAGGGTGACTTGAGCAGTCTTGAGTAAAGAAAGAGGAAGTTGCGGTTAACACAGGAAAAAAAAAATTAAGTGTCAAGAACAGTTGGATGGTTACCATGTTTTTCAGAGCAAAAAAGAAAATCAAGCAACCTGCAAGAAAAGCTAGGGTCAAGAACATAAAATTAACGCATAGAAAGGGATGAGATATTTTGCAATCTAAAACAGATCAAGCATATTACGGTTAAAGGAAGTTAAAGCTAAACGGATATGGATGTTCATCCAAGCATCACAACTGACCAAATGCCCCTTGTAGGTTTTTCAATTCCACCAACTGTTACAGCATACAACCACCATGAATTACAAGCTGGATGAAAAATATGAAAAAGGTCGTAAAACAAAGTCCTCAAATTTGCAGAAAATTCTATATCAAATACAGTCAAATGAGACGAGAAGAAAAAGAGACATTTCTTTCTTTCCATAAGGTGGCCTTGAGTAGTCTAAGTAAAGAAAAAGGAAGTTGCGGTTAACACTGGAAAAAAGAAATTAAGTGTCAAGAACAGTAGGATGGTTACCATGTTTTTTAGAGCAAAAAAGAAAAATCAAGAAACCTGCAAGAAAAGCAAGGATCAAGAACATAAAATGAACGCATGGAAAGGGATGGTATATTTTGGAATCTAAAACAGATCGAGCGTATTAGGGTTAAAGGAAATTAAAGCTAAACGGATGTAGATGTTCATCCAAGCACCACAATTCACCAAATGCCCATTGTAAGTCTCTCCGTTTTTAAATTCCACCAACAGTTACAGCATCCAACCACCATGAATTACAAGCTGCATGAAAAAAATGAAAAGGGCCGTAAAACAAAATCTACAAATTTGCATAAAATTCTGGATTCATATGGTAAATGACATGACAAGAAAAACAGACATCTCTTTCTTACCATAGAGTGGCCTTGAGCAGTCTTGAGTAAAGAAAGAGGAAGCAGCAGTTAACACAAGAAAAAAAAATTAAGTGTGCCAAGAACAGGTGGGATGGTTACCATGTTATTTTGAGCAAAAACAATCAACCAACCTGCAAGAAAAGGCAGGGTCAAAAACATAAAATGAACGCATGGAAATGAATGGGAAATTTTGGAATCTAAAACAGATCCAGGATATTAGGGTAAAAGAAAATTAAAGCTAAACGGAGATGGATGTTCATCCAAGCATCACAACTGACCAAATGCCCCATTGTAAGTCTCTCCTTTTTTTCAATTCCACCAACTGTTACAGCAAACAACCACCATGAATTACAAGCTGCATGAAAAAAATGAAAAGGGCTGTAAAACAAACTTTACAAATTTGCAGAAAATTCTGGATTCATACAGTCAAATGATACGAGAAAAAAAACAAACATTTCTTTCTTATCATAGGGTGGCCTTGAGCAGTCTTGAGTAAAGAAAGAGGAAGTTGCGGTTAACACAGGAAAAAAAAATTAAGTGTCAAGAACAGTTCGATGGTTAGCATGTTTTTTAGAGCAAAAAAGAAAAATCAAGCAACCTGCAAGAAATGCCAGGGTCAAGAACATAAAATTAACGCATGGAAAGGGATGGGAAATTTCAGAATCTAAAACAAATCAAGGATATTAGGGTTAAAGAAAATTAAAGCTAAATGGATATGGATGTTCATCCAAGCACCACAATTCAGCAAATGCCCATTGTAAGTCTTTCCATTTTTAAATTCCACCAACGGTTACAGCATACAACCCCCATGAATGACAAGCTGCATTAAAAAAATGAAAAATACTGTAAAATAAAGTCTACAAATTTGCACAAAATTCTGGATTCATATGGTCAAATGACGCGACAAGAAAAACAGACATCTGTGGGCATGTGATCATTCATAACAGAATGTTTTTCCATTATGTTAGACTAGTAGTATCTTTCTCTGTGCATCAATTTACAAGTTGAAAATCATCAGAATAGCAAGATTCGGTGAACTGGAGCATTTACATGACTTAGTTTAATCCCCCCTTAGGTTCATTGAGAAAGCTATCATAATGTGCTTTTAGTATTGGGCAGATTAACAAAGGATGTCCACGCAAAGCATTGACAAAATTTCAAGTTAATTATCCAAAAGCTGAGGCTAAAAAATATCTAGCAGACGGGAAATTATAATCTATTTGTCGTTTGTCACTGTATCCATAGGCTGGTTTCTCACGATATTAAATATTTTACCACACTGAATTCATTCATCAATCCACTCTATTTTTCCGAGTCAAACTAGAAAACAATGAAGTGCTAAGCCTACCTTAAAGCAAACTCTAATATCAAAGCAGCTGATTTCACACCACAAGGAAGCTTCAGAACCATCTCCATCATACCAGGTGATATCTTGTCTTTGGAAGGAAAAACATGCATCTTTTCCACAAAAGCTCCGGCTGCCTTCGGTTTGGTCATCCACAAACAACTGGAGAGAATGATAACATACCCTAATATACCAAGGGACAACTTGGAAAATATTAACATGCAATTCATATCTATCACTAGCACTTTTAGCACCCAGGGGACTGTCGATTTCAACAAGATTGCAACTGCACCTCTTTCATTCCCACTTCCCATCAAAAACCTACTAGCATGTAATGGTGCTTGTTAAGCAGGGAATTGACAGGTGGATAAAGCACACAGAATTACATGAATATGCTTAATGCAGAGAGCAATAAAAACAAGGAAATGGCCGACCATTTCATCTTCCAAGACATAAAAAGGTATTTCAACATTTATGTAATATCATTGTCAAGCGCAGTGAGTTGACACAATTCATTTTGCGATTTGTACCTTGTAAGATCTCCAAGCTTCTTTGATGAGAAGTTGCTGACTCCAATAGCACGAGCCTTGCCAGATTCATAAAGTGGCTCAATTTCTCTCCAAGAAGCCAGAATGTCAGGTTAGGTAAGGTTTCGGGTTCATTGCCAACAGAATCCTTCTTCATGCTTACGAGCCAGTGGATCTTCAAGACCAATTACACATCAGAGTTTTATTTTGTTTTATTCTTTTGAAAAAAGATTGGACTTTTTCAAAGGATTACATTGCCCACACAAAATTCATGAAAAAAATCTTCAGGCATTCAGACAATCTACAACGATAACACTAAATATCTAAAACAATAAAAAATCAAATAAAAATAAAGAAAGAATAAAATTATACATTTAAAACCCAAAAAACATATAAAAACAATTAACGTTAAGATATCAAGACTTCACACGAAATTAAATTCATGAAAACAAACTAAAAACCACAAAAATCTATCTCAGCACATTAAAAAAAATCTCATCGAATGAACAAATCAAAGTTTAAAAAATATAATAATCAAGATTAACATAAATATAACCCGTGAGCTATCCTTGTCTTTATCATCAATGCCATGTCAAGAATTCTCCTAAATCACCACCACCATCTCTGCCACCTCCACAAGAAAGACCAGAACGCCGCGATCAAAAATATCGCAGCCGCCACCGTCACCTAGATCTCCCGGCACTAAAAACTCCAGCATTGCCGTTTCAAACATTCCGCCTCGCATTTTCACCTCTCTCTCTAATTTTAGTCGATAACTGAATCAAACAATGGTAAATTAGGTTTTAAAATAATAGTGAGAGAGCAAGAGAGAGCGTTTAGAAGAGTAAAATAGAAAGTCTATTTCCAGAGAGAAAGTGGTATTTTCATTTTTTTTTTTTTAGAGAGAGAGAGAGAGAGAGGAGACCGTTGATGATGGTTGAATTCTGGATATTACTAGTAGCAACGGAGAAGGTAGAGCTCGGGAAATATTTTCAAAAAAAATTAAGGTTGGTTTTCTATTATGACAGCCTTGATATTGTTTTGTCATTACGGGATTGGGGAAGCCTTGAAGAGCATGGTTTGGTTGTTTTGGGAGAGGGAGCTCAACGGGCTAAATGCCAATGCTCAATGCTCAATGCTTCATTATTTTATGGATGTAAAGGTGGTTTTTATTGTTATTCTTATTAATTTGGAAAATTAAGCTTTCTCTAATTTGGTTGGAATTATAATTATTATCTTGAAAAATTACACAACTAAATTAACCTTGTATATGTACTATTTTATTTGTCGTTTGGGGTTCAGCTAATTTTTTTAAATCTTAAAAGTGCTAATAAATTTTTAGATGTATAATTAAATATGATTTAAAAAATCAATTTTGAAATCTTATAACCTATTTATTTAACTCTAATGGTAAACTAAATTATGTTAGAGCTAGCCCGAATTAAAATAATTAATTTCATGAGTTCAAATATAAACTTAATTACTAGTAAAAATATAATTTAACTTGTAAAAAAACTTCTATGTCATAATTATTTTAAAAAAATTATTGAGATAAGAACATATTGAATTTGAGTCTCCTAATGACCCATGTCATGGTCTCTATTGAATTTAATAAGTTTTTATATAATTTTTTATTAATTGTATGATAAAAATATATTGTCATAAAATTAAGCACTAGCTTATAGAAATAATCATTATAGAAAGCAAAGAAAAATAAATCATGTGGTTTATTTCCAAATCAATTTAATATTGAAGGGTAAAATTGAGAAATAAATTAAAAACAATTAAAGAATCAAAAACAAAAAAAAAAGCATGTTGGTCTAGTGGGTGAACTTGTTAAACCTACAAATCAAGTAACTGGGACTAGCACATCAAAACTGCAAACCGGGGTACGGGCTCCAATGGGATTGTAATTTTTTTTTCAAAATTATTTTTTATTTAACTATATGATAACAAAAACAGACAATCACAAAATTAAACATCAACCCAATACAATTGTGTGCAGATCTGTGCACACGAGCCTGTGATTTTTTTTAAGTTAAAGATGTAGATGACATCTCATCTACTCCGATGCTTTAAAAAAAAAAAAGAAGTGTTGTTTGAAATCTCATTTGAAAAATTAAACATTCTGTAATTTGGTTGGAATTATAATTATTAGCTCGAAAAATTACACGACAAAATTAACCTTATGTATGTACTATTTTATTTGTCATTTTGGGTTCAACTAATTTTTTTAAATATTAAAAGTGCTAATAAATTTTTAGTTGTATAATATATTAAAAAAATCATGTCTAGTTTTCCGATGTTTTCTGATTTATGCTTCGCATGAAATTGAGATTACACCTTAATTTTAGGTGAGATCTACCCTTTAAACCACAATTTAAGAAAGACAATTGATATAATCCAAGCAATACTAAAAAATCTATTAGATGTTCTAGTTGGTCTAAAGATAAAATTTAGAACCAAAAGGTTCAAAGAGGGTTGTATTTGACTTCTTCAAGAAACATGGGCTAAGATAGACTACAAGAAGATGTTAAATAATGAAATCTTGATTAATTTAATTCATGTTCAAGAAAGGCTTATAGATGGACATTCATAAATTACAAAAAGATTCAAATCTACCTTTTGACCTTTCTCTACTATTTTGGTAAAAAATGGAGCTATAAAAGGGATTTTAATTCAATTCTAGTTGGATTAATCAAGGCTTTTAATTATGCAATCCAAACAGTACCAAGAAATTTGTTAGAGGTTCCAGTTGGTTTAGTGACAAGACTTAGAGCTACAAAAAGGTTTTCAATGGCTTCAAAACACATAGGCTAAGGTAGATTTCAAGAAAATAATAAATAATGAAGTATAAGTCTTAATTAATTTAATTCATGTTCAATAAAGGTTTGTAGGTGGTCATTCAGACATTATAAAAAGATTCAAATCTGTCAGTTTGACATTTTGATATTGTTTTGGTCATAACTTGAGCTAAAAAAAAAATATTGCGATTCCAGTTACATTGGAAAATAGACATCCATAAATTTCCATTGATGTATGAAAAACTTTTTAATTCATTAATATAAGAGAAAATTATGTATTTGAAGTTAGACTTTGATTTTTCTAATAGATTACAAAAGTGATTTTAGTCTTATTTAAATTAATTAGGTTATTTTTTTATTTATCTTTTAGTTGTTATTAGGCTTTTAGAGATACTATACCCTTTATTTAAATTTATGTTTATTGAATTATTATTATTTATTAGGTTTATCTATATTTATTAGGGATATCCTATTAAACTTAGAGCTTTTTTTAGTATAAATATTATTTTGTAGAGATTTAAAAAAAAATTATTTTTAAGAAAAAAAATCAGCATTCTTGTTATTTTTTGTATTGTTAAGTGATTTTCATACTAAATTTTTTATTGAACTTTTAAATTCTTCAAATAACTAATTAACTTTGTTGTGATTTAATACTATTTATTTGCATTTTTTTATAAACTTAAAGTGATGATGATGATTATGTATAACTCTGATTTTTCAAGAGAAATTCTTATGGATTCAGTTACAATCCATTTAAATCAAATTTTAGAATGTGTCTGCATCAATTTAAGTTACGAACATATTTTAAAAGGTGCCTGCATCAACAATCAAACAGTAATATTTATAACCGAGAAGAAAAACAACAATTGTCATGCTTTCAAACAATCACTCAATAGATATAAGTTAACGCAAATTTAGCTGGATAAAGTATAAAACAATTGAAATAAGAGGGGAAGTTACTGTACGCCATGTACTTGTGGTAAAAATTAATTGCAAACAAATACACGAACTTGATTGCAAAAAGGTAAGGAAAAACACACACATGAGGATTCAATTGCACATCTTACAATAATCTGAGTACCAAATTGACGTAAAACTCTCTTTTTTTTCCTCCTAAAAATTTCATCAGAAGGAAGTCACGAGTGGCTTAAGTTGATAGTAGCAAATCTAACGCCCACGAATTCCTATTCGGAGAAACATCAGGAGAGAAAATATGGTTGGTATTAGCAGCAACATTTCCCTCTCTACAGTTTCGACATACCCACTTGAAAATAGAATTTTGTTGTTGATGAGAAAGAAACCCACATGCAATTTTATGGTCTTTAAGAGTTGCTTTAAAATGGGCAGAACTGGAATCCATTGTAAGTTACCAGCTCATAGTCATGGGAGTGGAGTTGAGGACAACCCCACAGGAAAGAACTTATCATTGAGCTCAACAAACAGGATGGAAGAGTATAATATTGCCATGAAAAGGATGATGAGGAACCCATACGAGTATCATCATGATCTTGGTTAGTTAGTTTCCCTTTTACCTCCATTTTCCTAATTATTTCTTGCTCTTGATCTTCATCTTTCATTTCCATCTAAGATTTTGGTACTGTGTTTGTTCATCCGTTTCTGTGTGTCAGTGTTTTGTGTTCCTTTCATACTTTCAGTTTGTTTTTCTCTGATGGATTGCAAGTAAGGAGAGTGTGCAGGTTGGCGGATTTGTTGTTCTGGGTTCTTGCTTTTGCCATACAACGAAATTTCCATAATAATAAATACTTTAAGTTGTGTTGTTGAATTCAATTCTGAAGTAATCCAATAACAACCCATTCTGTGGTTTTTAATTTTTTGAAATGGTCAATGACTATATAATTTAGGAAGCATCTGAATCTGGATGGCATCCTTTTATCCTTAATTTATTTAATTTTATGCTGTCAGTTCATACGTAAGTATGAAGCTTAACACAGAAAAGGTTGTTACTTTTTCCATGAATTCTTTACTCTCTATCTTTTAATGGAGTTGACCATGTTCCCGGTAATGCTTCCACTGTCACCCTCTAATTTCGGATACAAGTTATTGAGAATCACAAATCAATAGTTGTATAGACACACTTTAGGGGAAAGCCTTCAAATAGAAAAAATAATCCTGATCTGTGTCACTTTTGAGAAAGATGACTTATCATTGCTATTATATTACCTTTCAGCTGAATGAAAGCATTTTATATATGTCTAGATCTTATGGAAAAGGGTTGGGATCGACCCAACCCTTTTTTTAAAAGAAAGACTTTTGATACAAAATTTGTATCAGTTTTATTTTTATTACAGCCCGACATGCATGGGTCTAAAGGTGTAGGGATTAAAATAAAAGGGTTCAAGTTTTGAAATTGCATTAACCCTTTGACTAACTTGGAAATAGAAAAGTCTGAAGCCACACTGTACAAGTATTCTTTTGAATGGCTGCAGAAATCATTGATAAAGATGTGTGTGAGTGTGGACTGTAGACACCCATATCAACTATTTTGTCAATGAGGTTTGGTTTTGTTGATAGAGCTACTACCATCATCAACACAAATCTAAAATCTAAACGATTGCAAAGAAGTTATGTATCTTGCAGTATAGGTTCCACCATTAGCATTCCACTTTTGGCTCCCCTGCACTCCAACTTTTTATGCTAAATGCATTCCAGTTTTCTTACCGTGCGTGTTGTTTTTCCTTAATTCAGTCCATAACTGACATGCTCTATTCAGGTATGAACTACACATTGATAACTGATAATGTGATTGTGGGATCCCAACCTCAGAAACCTGAAGATATAGAACATCTAAGACATAAGGAGAATGTGGCCTACATTCTAAACTTGCAGCAGGACAAGGACATCGAGTATTGGGGTATTGATTTGCAGTCTATTATACAGAGATGTCAACAACTTGGAATCCGTCATATGAGAAGGCCTGTAAGAAAGTGCTACTCATTGTAAATTGAAACATGTAGAAGACTCCAATTTCCAAAATGAGTTATTATATGTTTCAACCATTTTTCATGTGTTCATGCCTGCGTTTTATTTTTTTACCAGTGTTTTCTTGGTGCTAACTGGATGAATTTGCAAATATAATTCTTTCTTCAGGCAACAGATTTCGATCCAGATTCCTTGAGAAGTGCATTACCCAAAGCTGTTTCATCGTTGGAATGGGCTACTTCTGAGGGAAAAGGCAGAGTGTACCTACATTGCACAGCTGGACTGGGAAGAGCCCCTGCTGTTGCTATAGCTTACATGTTCTGGTTTTGTTGCATGAATGTTAGTTCTCAACTCTTCTACTATTTATTTTTGTCAAAAATTATTATTTTAAATTTCAGACTTATATTGATATGATTTCTTACAAAACTGTGGGCTATATTTGGTATTGATATCATGATATTGTCGGACTTCTAGAGTGATTGTTTTGATACAATTTCTTGATTGATTGATTCGCAAACTGGAACATATTTTTCTGATTGTCATTTTTGCTACTGGTATGGGACAGCTTAATACAGCTTATGATACACTAACTTCAAAGAGACCTTGTGGACCCAGTAAGAGATCAATACGAGCAGCTACTTATGATCTAGCCAAGAATGATCCATGGAAGGAGCCCTTTGAGAGTCTACCAGAATATGCTTTTGAAGATATAGCAGATTGGGAGAGGCACTTGATTCAAGATCGTGTCCGTTCCCTCCGTGGAACATGAGCATTTAAGGTAAACATTATGTTGTCTTGCAAAGCATTCTAGTTCAAGATTCTGAGGCTGTGATCTGATAAAGTAAGGGATCTCTCCTGGAGGTTATTTTGTCATCATTACTAGATGGATTAGCAGCGCATCTCGCTATTCAGCATAACCATAAAAATGTGAAAACAAAATAATTATATTTTAATCTGGTGTAATTACTAATACCTGCCTTCACCACGTGTGAAACGCAAGCAAACCTGATGAAATAAATAGGAGACACAGATTCATCGAGCCCAGACACCCTCTAGTGCCCTCAAAGTCTGAAGGGCGACTATCATCCTGCACAAAAGTCGGTTATTTGCATGCATGGTAGGGACTAATTTCAGTTATCCTTCTAGCCATTGCCAAAACAAAGCATGCATAATTTATATAATTATACTCCCCCTTATTTTATCATATGAAAGTTGAAACCTTGCTGATGTACATTCTGACTGGTTGAATCAAGTTAACCCAGGATAATTTCATTTGATAAAGCAGCTACGAGGAGAAACTCAAATCAATCAACTGCAAAGGGCTGGTTTCATGGGACAAGGGAACTTGCAGGGGAGGCAAATTGTAGCTCATGGCTAGAGATGAGCTTGGAACCTGTGCACTTTGTTAAAATAAATGAAAAAAAGTGAGGCAGAAGAACTCCGATTAGCACAGTTTAATAGCAGTCATGGAAGCTTTACCTGTATCCAAATGTACAATAATGGTACTTAAGTACCTAATATTGGGAAACTCCGTGAATTAGTGCAGGTGTAATAATAATCTTGGAGGATTTATCAAATATCAATCTTCAGTATCCCTCCCCGACAATGTTACTTCATTGTTAACTGGGAGTAGGGACACACTCTTGTTTAGGTATTGTTTACTGTTCATAAAAAGAATCGATGTTCGAGCTTTACAGTGGATAGCAAGCGAACGAGAAAACCGCCCTGGACAATGTCTACGGCTATCCCTGTTTATGGCCTGGGCTCTTGGGTGTTAGGTACAAATCTTATTTTATTTTATTTTTTTGCGCCATGATGACAGATAAAGTGGTTCTTGGTCACCCCAATTGGCGCTAGATGGGAGGAAAAGATAACAGGTGAAGTTCACAACAGCTCTTACAAAGATTGAAATCCTATTTCAGAGGTGCAATCTTGTGTCTTGAGCTAAGTTGATAGAATCAAATTCATTCACGACTGCGTAACCACCACACAGCAGCACTTTTTTTCCACTGATACAATTGCCTGTGATCTGCACAGATCAACCAACTACAACTCAACTTAGCATTTAGTAAAATTGCAATGTTTTGCTGGTGAATTGTGTTCTAAAGAAGTCGAGTTACCATGCCTGGAACCGAGTAAAGTTGGAGCAGTATTAGCACAAGGAAACATCATCGTACATGCATTTGACATAGGGAGACATGCTCTACCAGCCATTAACTATCAGCCTATAAAATTATAATCCCAAAGAGGAAATGATACAAAGGAATTATTTATCTTTGTTTCCTTTGTTCAATAACTGTACATAAAATCATTCTTCAAAAACCTACGAAAAGTTTAGATGGCCTGGAGCTTTGCAAGTTGAGCTTGCCGCTGTCCTAAATGGAATGCTGTAAAAATCCAAAGTAAACAGATCTGCAGCACAAAGACGATTAACAAAACCTTGCATTATTCTTGGTTGAAAAACATGATCATGACAAATGAAATGGCATTTTCAGAGCATTACTTGATATAGTGCAGAACTACGTTGGAATTAACAAGGTTGGATCAATAACCACCATAATAATTAATCTATAAAATTTGATGGTTATATACGTACAGGCAGAGCATAAAGAGACACAGTTGATGTCCTCCCATGAAGAGTGCTGAATAGTAGTTTGTACATTCCTGCAGCTGTAGCATCTCCAAGCCGTTGAACAATGACATCTATGCAAACCTGTGGTAAGACATGGCGCTGGTTGACATAATGCAGTAGAAGATATGCAAGTAATTATTCAAAATCTTATGGTAATATCAAACAAGAAATGCGTGAAATCCATGTTATTTGCATCAATTGCAAAGGTAAGTCTACTCGTGCATGCCTAGAGTCTCAAGGGATTTCATAAAAATGACATCAGACATGAAACGAAATTTCTGCCAAAAGGGGAGAAAAGATTGGAGATCGATATGTAAGCAACAACATTACTGCTTGTTAACAAAATCTGGTATTAATAGCCCAATTCAATCAGGGATACATAAAACTTATTAGTGCAGAAACATCTACTAACCTTAGCTTTGTATTTCTCTTCTTGAGTGACCACAGTAAACAGAAGTTCTCTTCCAGGCCTGGTCACTACATAAGTAACCACCTGCAAATAAGGGTAAAACCAAACTGTGAGGCCTCAAAATGAATGGGACATACTTCCTCAACCATATCAAGTGTTCTCAACAATTTAAGAGGAAAGTGCATTCACCCAAATAATACTCTAGATACTTGGATACATAAGCATTATTATATTCAAATAGAATAACTGGGAAATGAAGAAAGAAAGAAATACAACCCACAATGCTGTTTCACTGCAGGCAAGGGACCAATGGTGACAGACCTTCCGTACAGTCTCACAGATGGCAACTGCTACCCAAGTTGGCCAAACAGCAATAGCAACCAAATTTGAGAAGGCAGCAACCGGAGCAGAGCATATTGCTGCAGTAACCCCAGCTAAAGTAAGGATACGTCCCTGTGTTTGATTTGATAAGCCAAAACACAACAAGTTATAAACAGGAACTCTAATAATGTGAAATGCAATGAACACTGCAGTTTTGTCCCCAGAGATGCACAAACACAGAAAATATTACATGAAGAAATTTATCAAGCAGAATTAAGGAAAGTAATTGCAGATCCCAATGAACAGACAGCAATAACCACCAGAACCTGACATAATGAATTTCTCTGCTACAGATCATGCAATTTGTTAAAGATTCAAGATTGAATTAGTGTAAAAGAATATCATTTCTAAAAACATTTTGGTACCAGAATTCTTCTACAAAGCTTCCTTCTTTACATTTTTTACGTGGACAAATTTCAGATTCAATTGCATAAAAGTACCATGCATATTCTTTATATCCACCACATCCAACAAACCAAAGATTATTTTATTTTATTTTCAGAAATTACCCTCTCTGAGGCTTGGGAATACAAAGATTAAAATTGCTTCAGGGGAAACTCAGTAACAACTAATCAGAGCAAGACGCCTGTTAAATTTGATCATAATTCTGCAACTGATTTCCTTAATACTGGAACTCCAGTAAGTATTATCTATTTTCTTGGTTTTACAACCAGTCAGAACATCAAAACATTGAAGAAATATATTTGGTTATTAGCTTACTGTTAAAGTAAGTTGTCCAGCAAGGATAAAAACAGCAATGAAGCTATTTATCTGTGCAAACAATTTTCTTCTTCCAAGAGAGCTTGAAACAGTCATGGCAATTACTGTTACTTTCTACAAAAGAAAACAAGGATTCATTAGTGAGAGGAAATACGCATAATTCATATATAGATGAGGATAAATCATATCTGGCAACATATCAAATCATTTTATATCAATAGTCAAGCCTACAAAGTTTAAGCTCGCTAAATTTGAATTTACTTGTAGTGGAATCCCAGCTCCAATAATTACTTATTCTGGTTCATGTTACTTGTACATATTCTTTGCGGATATATAAATGTTTAAGAAATAAGTTTCAGATATCAAAAAATCAAATTAGCCAGCATATGACAGCAAAATTGGCAGATATTCTGGCTATCATAGTGGTAGTCACTTGGCATGTACCGTTGTACAGTAAACCTGAGATTAAAATCACAGTCATACCAAAGATCGGAAGGGTTAAGAGTGGAGAGAGAGCGACACTTAGTTATGTTGCTAAGTTTTAAGCCATAAGGATTACAAAATAAATAAATAGAAAGACGAAAAAAATTGATAATGTGAGATCCACTGAGTTATACAATAAGGATAAGCATCTTGTTATCTCTGACCAACTGAGAAACAGAGTGCATGTATAAAAAACATGGTCTGATCCCTTTTTTACTTTCAATCCACTCTTCCTCTTCCCTCTTGCTTTTCTCATGTTTAATAACAACAAAATCAACAAAAGGCAAGATAAATTATAGATAGTTCTCTAAATTAGTTTACTTTCCTATTCAGTCAAATCATAAAATCTGGTTTGGAAAGGGTGATTTAGAAATTCAGAGTACATGAACAGGAGCAGAGTTCCATTTTACCTGAAAATAGAAGAATGACGAAATAACTGCACTCAGCCACAGGAATAGAGACACATTCAACAAATAAGTTGAAGATAATACAAGCCGAAACCCATCTAAGATGGCCCAAAGCTGAGGCCTCATCCTGGGTGAAGGAGACTTTGGAGAAGAGACTTTGAAAGCTGGTGATGATCGTCCATCAGCCTCACTATGCTGATCAGCATCAACTTTTCTAAAAAGCAAAAGCATCCCAATAAGCTACATGAAAGCACCTGAAAAGCTTTTTCACTCTTCCAGAGATGCAAAATAATATGACCTACATGAATACATTTTTTTTTCTTGACAGGTGAGTAGCATGTAGTCTAAGGGCGTGTTTGATTGTAGGAAAGTGAATTCCTGGAAACTGAATTTCAGTCAAACTGAAAAAAGTAACGTTAATGAAGGAAAGTGTTTTCCTTCTATTTAAGAAAGGAAAACACTTTCCTTCCGTTCATTTTCTCATACACAGCCTCAGGCGAAGTCAGAATTCCGTACATTTTCAATTTCTCTGTTCTATTTACGTTGGCTTGTTTTGATCCCTTTCTTTTGTGGTTTCTTGGAGTAATATAACTGTTCTATTTACGTTGGTTTCTTTCCGTTCACTGTTCTATTTATTTTATAAAAAATAGGTTTTACGTAAAAAAATATTTCACAAGCTTATTTCTCTATAATATGATATGATATATATAGTTATATTTTATAAAATACACTATGTATGAATATAGGGTATAATAAAAAATTTCATCATTATACTTTTTTAGATTTCATTTTTTTTTATTGTAAGTGATTAAATATTTTATATTTATTAGATAAACTTGAAAAAAAATTAATTCATTAATAAATTATTTTCTAGTTCATTTTCCATAACATAACCAAACACTGGAAAGTGTTTTCCAGTTCATTTTCCATAACACTACCAAACATCGAAAAATACTTTCCCGAAATTCACTTTCCAAAAGGAAACAACTTTCCTGCAAACAAACAGAGCCTAAGAAGCTAAAAAAGTACTAGTGGATCATCCAGACTGTTCAAATGTTTTGACTAGAAGTGAAAAGCTCCATAGAGAAAAGAAATGGGTAAAAGAAATGTATCAGATACAAACAACAAGAATTTGCATTCACTCTAAAAGAACAGTTTGTACAAAACTAGGACATTGATTATCCATGAACTAAGAGACAGTAATAAGTCATCACTACTAACAGACAGTAACAAGTCATCACTACTAATGGCTGACCTTATGGGAGATAATTCATGAGGAAGATGGGATACATCCTTGTTGATCCCTTTTGATGACTGTGCAGCTAGTTCCATCAACAAAGCAGCAAATAGAAGTAAAACTGCAATTGCATTGAACCAACCAATCATTTAAAACCAAATTCAAACAAACAGAAACTCAGACATTAAACAATCTCATTTTCCGAAGCATACATACAAGGACCCAACCAAGCCATTGATGTAGCAAACAACGATCCAAATAGCTGACCAAGTGTAGCACCAGCACCAATGAACCCAAACAATCTTGAACCTGACTGAATACAACCGAAATGTCAAATGCAGAATATAAAACCATGATGATTTTAAGGTCTCCACGTTGCAGCATACTAACCTCACAATCCATCACATCAATAACCCTAGCCCAAGTCGACGATATGGTAATAAGATTAAGCAGCGCAACCTTCAAAAAAAAGAAAAAAAATTCCAACCATAGAAGAAACTCTAAGGTCAAATCACAAGGCAATCAGTCAACATTTAATTTAAGAAATAACTAAGACCAATAGAAGCTTTCAAACTCATCATACCCAGAGAAACAATCCAATTCTGACAGAAATATAAAACCATCCATGATCATCCCAACTTCCAGAATATGTACTACTGGTTCTGTCAACATCAACCTTCAAACCGTCTTTCAATTCAGTTGATACAGCAACAGTACCCTAATCATTAAAAAAAAGAGACAATTTACTCAGAAATTAAGAAAAAACAACTGTTGGTAATTAAAAATAATAATAAAAAAATACCTTTGACTTGAAGAGCGAAAACTCAGCAGAAGCAGAGGAAGAGAAATGCCATAGAAAGAAGAAGAGAACAAGAGAAACACTAAAAAACCTGTGTATCAAAAGCAAAGCCTGGTGGTGGTGGTGGGCATGAAATCTCAAGAATTAATGATTGAAAATCAAAACCCATTTCAGTGATTTTATTATTACAATCACAATAATAATGAAAAAAAAAGGGGAAATGGTAACCAACCTTGGATTTAGAGAAATTAGGGAAAGAGAAAAGGAGAGTTGATAAAGGAGCAGCAATCAAGGTGAGGAATAAGGATCCGATAAAGAGAGCTGGAAGCTTCGATAAACCTAGAGAGATTGCACCTTCATCCCGCAATGGTAACACTACAAAATATGCACTCAAAATCTGCAACAAGAAACACTAAAATTAATTTATGAATTCTTGATATTGATTTAAAGAACAAAACAAAAGAAGAACAAGATTTAATTATTATCATTACGAAGAAAAAGCAGGAAGTGGAGTGAAGGAGAGGTGAGGTTTCGTGAGGGTAGATGGACACGAAGGTGGAGAGGATCGCATCTAATTGAGGCCTCCACCTATCCATTACCATGTTCAGTACTGACATTTTCTTCTTCCTTTTCATTCACTTCCAAACCTTCTCTTCTTTTTCTTCTTTTTTCTCCTCTTTCCTACATTTTTCTTTTCCTTTGTTTCCGCAGCATATATTAATTACATTATGCCCCTCTACTCTTAGAGGTTGCATATCATCTCCTCAAAGAAATCATTTAGTTAGTCCCTATTATATTCCATCATTATCAATTGAGTTTCAAATCTTTTGGCTTTTTATCAATGTTGTTCAACTTAGAATATTGTCTTGTATTATTGTATATACTTACAGCTTGTTGGAACCATCTAAATTCAAAGGGTTAAATTATTTTTTATGTTGGATAATTCTTTTAAATGAATTGATTTGAATTTTAAATGGAATTTAATTTATAAAAAAAATACAAAAATAAATTAGGGAAACTCTCTCATTTATTATATTATTGTAATTTCTCTTAAATTTAACTTTTAAAATAATATTCTAAAAATATTTATATGTTAACACAAACATTATTTTTGCTTAGTCTCTAATACACTTCTTTCTTTTTTTCAAAAACCTTTGGGAGCACGATATCCTTTTTTTCTTATCTATTTCGTATCAATTCTCGTCAAGATATTTTTATTCCTCATAAGGTATGTTATTAATATTTTCTTTTATTTTTTTATTTCTTTTCGGTTTTTGCCCGAATCTTTCCTTTTTTTTCTCTCTTTATTTTCTTTTTGCTTTGTTCAACCAATTATACATGGATGACAAGTTTTTTATAATATGTCTAGAAAAGATTTTGATCAAATTTTTTAACACATGTATATTTTTTAATTTCTTTTCAATAAATATTCAATAAACAATTAATATGAGATGGTTCTATTTATATCTTCTTTAAAATGCCTATATTTTATGTCATTTTAAATAAATATAAGGGTCCTTGAAACAAAAGGAAATTATTTCTATAACAAAAATGATTTATAAATTAATGATATAATAGTCAAAATTGTCATTTCAATTCATTTCCGCATGTATTCAAACACTATAGTTGAATTCAATTATGTGATTTAGTATTTTATTTCAAACAAAAAAATCATAATAGGTTATCAATTGAATTATAAATTGTTTATGAATTGCATTCAATTCAACATGTGATTTAGTTTCAAATGAGATGTTAATGATATATGTTAGTTAATATTTCATTTGTCTTAAATGATTCAGAAATGACAATTGGAATTGACTTTAACCATCTCAGTATAATAGACTCGACTCCAACGCTTCGAATATTAACATTTCAACTCAAACAAATCATAGATGACTAGTAGAATTGATTTAAAATTAACCTTAATCATTATCTGTTAGTTCTCTCATTAGAAACAAAGATTGATTGATTATTCAAAGGAATCTAATCCATATTTTGCTTATGTTTAGTCATAACTTGCTCAAACTCGAGTGTTTTACACCATTACATTCTCCATGATTTAATCTACTCTCAGGTCTATCTATATCTAAAAAACATAGATATACCATTGCCTTTCAAAAACACTAACACGTCAATATTTACATCTCGAACATCTTACCATTCATATTTCTACATTAATAATAAAGTCTTAGACACCTAGAAGTAGAGGGATGAATCAGGTGATTAATTTAATTTTTTTTTCAATCTTCAATAAATATAATCTCCAAATCTAAATTCAATCAATTATAAGTTGCAATAAAATGCAATCAAATTATAGTTTAAAATAATCAAACATAGAAAAGAAAAGATTTGTTCCTAAAAATCTAGAACTTTAATATACACTCCAAACATCCAACAACACAATTCAATCACAAATCAAATTTCTAGCTAAGAATGAATGACAGTATGAAAGAGAGATTAAACACCTTGATTTTTATAATGGTTCAACTTAATTGTTTATTCCATTTCCTATGTTATAGGCTCGGGCATTTCTATTCATCTTCTTCAAGAGTGAAACTACACCTTTTTAGAATAATAATCCTTTCAAATACTCAAAATCACAACCCTTATAATTTAGATATTTTTTTATTTGGACTCAAGGCTAAAACCCTTTAGATTCCATTCTCAAGCTTAATATGAGCTTTTTACATAATCTCAAGTGAATGTTTTCACAATAATATCATTTATTTTAATTTAAAAAATAATAACTCTATCAAAAAATAGATTCATAAATGCAAACACATAAGTTTAAGTGGTTCAATTTAGCTTTAATTTCCTCATTAATAATTGTATATAAATGATTTATAAAAAGTGAGAGAATCAAGAATTTAAATTTTAGCCCTAAGTGGATTGGTGTTAAAAAAAGAAAAGTGATACACATCTTTAAAATAAGAGTATTTGGTTTATACACTCAAAATTAAAATGTATGAAGGCATAAATCCATATTCAATGTACTTATATATGAATAGTATATAAAAAAATTGCATGCTAAAATTAAATCACCTAGACCAACAAATAAATAACAAACAAACAATCAACAAAGCTTAGTCCAACTAGATATTTTCCCGTGTAGAGTCGTCATCCTTTCGTGGCGTGTATGACGTCAAATGACGGGTCATCCTCCTGGATCGAAAAGGGTTTTAGATGTGTTGGTATTACTTATGATTTGAAAGGTTGAGGAGTCACAACTTAGTATTATGGTTACTAAAAAACCTACTAGTCTTCAAGAGTTTGGGTAAGGGGACTAGTTGTGCATGAGAAAAACATATCACTCTAAGTGCACTGCACCCTAGATATGATAAGCTACATTATTGATTGATTTTTTTTCAAGTCATGTTTCTATTCGTTGGTCTGCCCAAGACTTAAGAAATGTCCTTTTTAGTAAAGAGGTTCATATCTTATGGATTTAAGGTTGGTCGATTTCAGTAAAGAGGTCTCTATCTTTTGAGGGATCAAGATAAATTTCCCTTAGTAAGGAGGTCTCTGTCCTATCATGCTAAAATCTAACCATTCTAAGGCTCAAATTTGAATGGTGTATTTATTTCTATTTTGTATCTTTAATACATGAGAATATACTTAACAACGTAATTTTATACCTGAAATCAAACATCCTAAGGGTAAATTCTAGTCATTACATGAGGGGTAGACTTACTATCTAGTCTTAAAAAAGGTCTATGATTTACACAATTACTACCTCTTATAAAGGCAATATAGGGGTTTATAAGGAATAATTGAAGCACAATATGATCGTTATTACCAAGTAAACACTTAGATCATAATTAGGTGTTTTACGAATCTGAATCCTGACTGAAAGTCATGAAACAAACCTATAATCCCCCACCTAACCTAGAATTGAGTTTACACTCTCATAATTAAAATGCATGAAGGCATAAATTCATATTCAATGTTCTTATGCATGGATAATATATAAAAAATACATGTTAAAAGTAAATCACCCATACCAAAGAATAAATAACAAACAAACAATCAACAAAGCTTAATATAACCAGAGATTTCCCTAGTGGAGTTACCGTTTTGTCGTACCGTGCATGACATCAAATGGTAAGTTATCCTCCTAAATTAAGAGGGGTGGATGTGTTGGGATTAATAATGAAATTATGATTTGAAGGGTTGAGGAGTCACCACCTAATATTATGGTCACAAGAAAATCTACTAGTCTGTATGAGTACGAGTAAAGGGACTAGTTGTGCATGAGGAAGACGCATCACTTCCTAGTGCACCCTACCTATGGTAAGTTGCATTATTGATTGATTGTTTTTTTTTTCCCCAAGTTATGTTTCTATTCGTTGGTTTATCCAAAGTTCAAGAAAGGTCCTAATCGGTAAAGAGATTCATATCTTATGGATATAAGGTAAATCCTTCTTAGTAAATAGATCTTTATCTCTAGGAGCTTAAGACAAATCCCCTTCAGTAAAGAGATCTCTGTCTTATCAGGCTAAAACTTAACCATTCTAAGGCTCAAATTTTAATAATATATTTATTTCTATTTTGTATCTTTAATACATGGGGATATACTTTATAGTGTAATTTTATACCCCTAAATATTAAAGTCTATAATTAATTTCTAACATTTTATTTTTGTCAATTCATTTAATTTAATACCGGGAACATGCATTATGTTGTAAAATTCATACCCCAAATATTAAGTAAACAAATTGATTTTTGTGATGTTTTTGAGATTTTAGTCAAATTTTAATGAATAATCACAAACTTGTTATGGTATCCATTAATTAGTTTTTGTGTTTTTCAAACTATGATAAAAACACAATTTATTTTTTTATATAAAATATGCATGAAAACTTTTAGAATTTGACTGTATGAAAATTAAAATATTTAATGTATTTTTTGAAAGAAAAATTTTATTATTTGTTTGTTTTTTCTAAAAGAAACTAGTTTATTTAATATTAGAGAAACACCTCGTAAGATCAGCTTACATACACCACCTCAATGACATTACTCTCATTATAAAGAGCTCGTTGATACTAAAATCAACTTTTTTATTGCTAGAAAGTCCAACAAACCACATTCTCTTCTCTCTTATTTTTCAATGATTGTCTTTCTTTTATCAAATTCTAGAAATTGAAATAGGAAACAAATGAAGTTTAGTACTGAAACGAGAAAGCATTAAAACATAGGGAATAAGAATGAAGAATTTTAAAAATGCAAGGACTCACAGGTAATTTTTTGCACCTCATGAACATTAAAAAGAAAAAGTGATTGCCTCTTTGTTTCTATGTTAAATTGTTTCTTGTTATTTTAATATTTTCTAACTAATAAAAATAAATTTTATTTTGTAAAATTAAGCATAATCGACACTTCAAATACAATATATAACACAAACCAAAATGAATTATTAGACTTTAAATCATGTTGAATATAACATGAAAATGAAGGGATAAAAATAAAAAAATAAAAATAAGTGACTAAAACCAATAAATGCATAAGGATAAAAAGGAAAAAAAATGAGAGAGAGCTAAGCCAAGTGCACTGTAGTGATCAATAGTGAACAATAAAAAGAAAGCAATGAAATAACTTCTTTTAGTTTATAACTAGGTAGTTTTTAAAATTTATTTTTATTTATTTTTTACAATTAAAATAGATATTTGTACGTGATACTACGATTTAAATTCTTAATAAAACAAAATATTTTATTAAATAAATTATTCTTTTCTTACACGTGCATTTTTTTTTATCAAAACATATTTTATTAGTAACATGTTTTTTGAATTAAAAGTAAAGGAAATTAAAATATTTTCTTATAAAAGTTTTAATAATTTTGAAAAAGTAGGAAACTATACGTCCCTTCTCTTTAATTTAAACAACATTTTCTTATTGATGCATTTTTCAATGAAAATATTTGACAAACAGAATATTACGGCTTAAATTAGACCCACACACCCACACACTATAAGCTACAGTGACAGAAAACAGTAAGCGTCGGATCATGGACAAGAAATTCAAGGAAGAGATAGAACGAAGGACAGTTAGTGGAGACCTAGGCATTTACATGATCACCAAGAATTTAGGAGTATAAAAGCCAAGATTGAAGGAAGCAAGACATCAACAACAAATGTAAAACCCACTTCGGAGCCCTGTTTCAACTACTGAAACTCTTAGGGCTTGTAACAGTGCACTGTCAACTTCTTAGGCTTGGTTAGTTTGGTTTTCATGGAGATAAGGTCCTTTGTATGCTTGGTTGTATTTGTAGTAGCTTTCAATGGCTGGAAAATTTCCATTTTATGTGCATACTCATGTAATGAATGTAAATATGCAGTTCAATTTGTGTTAATTTAAGAATATCTTAAGATGAGATCTGCAGCCTTAATTTCCGTATTCATATTTTTTTTTATTGTGCATACAATAGTAGAATATTAAGTATTTGACTGTAAAAACATGGAATTCTAGCAGTTAAGCTACCCTAGGCTTAAGTATTTGAGTGTAAAAACATGGAATCCTAGCAGTTAAGCTACCCTACAGGCTACAGCCTGCTACTCAAATTGTTCAAGTCCTCGATTACAAAACAACCGTCAACACATATCCTCATGTAAATAATACCAAATTGAATACATGTCACAACCACCCTCCATTTAACAAAAAACACTGCGATTTCGGCATTAGCACAAGCAGTGGTGACAATAATGTGAAGCCCTATATAATCTACTCGTTTGAAGAAGCACGAGGAGCAGCAGCAATAACCATGATGAAAGCAAAATTCTAAGAAAACATGATAAAGAAAATAAATTGAGCACCAAACCACTAAGTATGTTGAATGATGGTTGTTTACAAGCACACGTAGGCCGTGACAGGTCCCAAATAAATAAATTTATGAATAAAATTCGAAATTCAAACAACAAAACAATAACTAAAATGCTGGCATAACTAGGAAGAAAGTATGTGTTGCTGCCGCTACTCACCTTGCCATGCCCAAACAATGTCCTTTAGAGCTGGTCTTATACCATTTTCCAGTATCTGTAGGTATTCCAGGGTATCACCACTAGAACTTTTCACCTCTACCAAATGAAAAGATGGAGTGAACTCAAATATTTCTGTATCAATGGACAACGCCCCTTTCCTACCTTTCTCTGATCCCTCCAACTTCAACAGCCCTCTATCTTTCTTCTTTACTTTTAGCTTCAGAAGCCTAGCAATGTCCTCCAGCTTGGATGTAATAGTTGAGGCAGAGTGCATTGATATGAACTTTTTTTCTTTCTTCTGGTTATCTTTCGCAAACAAACCAGATAAGTCAAACCCAGATGAAAGAGATATGATATCAAAGGCATTCAAACTGGTAGGCTGGCTCATCTCTTTCTTGGCTTCAGCAGGAGCACTATCATTCTCACAATAATCAAATGTCACATCAGCAGCCAAAGGATCCAATCCAGTGACTTCATTTTTAATTGTAACAGCATTAGAATCGAATCCTTTTCTAAACCAGGAATTTTCCATTATTTTTGTGATGGATATTCTAGTTTTTGGGTTAGGATCAAGCATCCTTGATAGCAGCCTGCACATTTCAGGTGAAAACCAGTTAGGGAACTTGTACTCTGCCTTTCTTATTTTTCGGTACATCAAAATCAGATTTGCATCATGAAATGGGAGATAACCGGCTAGCAAAACAAACAAGACCACCCCACAAGACCAGATGTCAGCTTTAGCCCCGTCATAGCCTTTCCTATAAATAACTTCAGGAGCCACATATGCAGGAGTTCCACAAGTTGTGTGCAGCAAACCATCTTGACACCTAGACTCAGCAGCAGCACTCAAACCAAAATCTGACACCTTCAAACCTTCATTCTCATCCAGTAATAAGTTTTCTGGTTTCAAATCTCGGTGAGAAACACCTCTACTATGACAAAAATCAATTGCACTGATTAACTGTTGAAAATACGTCCTGGCAACATCTTCCTTGAGCCTCCCTTTTGCTACCTTATTAAAGAGTTCGCCACCTTTAGCATATTCTATCACAAAGTAAATTTTGTTTTTGGTGGCCATAACCTCGTATAGTTGCAGTACATTTGGATGTTTAACCAATCTCATGACAGATATCTCTCGCTTGATCTGATCCATCAGTCCTACTTTCAGAACCTTCTCTTTGTCAATGACCTTGATGGCCACACTCTGGCCAGTTTTCAGGTTTCTCCCATAGTAAACCTTAGCAAAGTTTCCCTGGCCAAGCAATCTCCCAAAATCATACCTTTCCATCAACACATTCCCTTTATTTTCCAATGTCAATAAGAAATCTTAATAGACTATATTTATAAATTATAATTCACAGGATGGGAATCTTTAGAGCTTAAAAACTCAATCGTCTGTGCCAAGGCAGTGCTTCAAAACAACAGCAATTCTATTTCTGATTTCCTTGTCCGTTCGAATCCCAACTGTGAATCTGTCAAGTATTGAGTATCCGACCTCATATGGGATGGATAAGCGCAACCTAAATGGCAATTGAATTTCACAAGCTCCACAACATGAATTACCAGAGATCAAGCACATTTTTCTGCATTCCCAGTTGTTTTTCTTTTGGTGCTGGAAGGGAGAGATGGAACACCAAGCTAGCAACAAGAACAATAATAACAAATGTAAGTTCATTGCTCGGGCATAAAAGAAATGAATATCATATCAGAATCATTTGATTGGAGAATCAAAAAATCATAAAGGGGATCTAGAAATTGTCTACAGCCAAATCCACAAACAATATGAATTAACAAGTCAGGTACTATTTATAGAATAACGGTGCCATCAATGCATGCATGGTTGCTCAGAAAGCCCAGATTGCAATTATTCAAAAAATAAAGCATAAGTGAATAAAACTTCCGATCCGAATAAGGGTCCCTTCATTTTGCATCCATGTCTAATGTATATATAGTTTCATCCAGTGAGAATATTAACCAGTCAAAATCCAAAAGATACACCCAATATATTGGAAGAAGAATTAAAGGCTGTAATGCAGATCCTAAATCAGAAACAAAAACAAGCTAGAGTAAAACTACCCAACCCCATTGCTAGCTTTCCATGACTTTTTATATACCAATTCCTGTACCAAATTGAAAATAATAAACAAACAAAATTAAAAGCAATGAATTCCTAAACTATCAAGTGAATAAGTTCATAATCTTAAATGCAGATTTGCCATTAAATTTGAAACATGGCAAACTATTCAGAAATCATAATTAAGATTTACAATAACAAGAGAAATGCATAAATTAAAGGGAAAGAAAACATAAACAACAAGGAAAAGGAAAAAAAGAACCGTTGAAACTCACCCAAAACTTGACAGAATACAGATGGTGGTACGCTAATGAAGAAAAAGGATGAACCTAAATTCAAACAGAGAAATTCATTCGGTAAGAACACGTAAGAACACAGCATCAAAACCCATTTGTATATTTTGTTTGATTGACATCAGCAAAACAACAAATCCCATATCCAAGGATATGAAAAGATTAAACATTTGGATAAACATGGGAAAAGTAAGCAGATGAAGAGACAAAAGATTACAAGGATTAAGAAAAAGAATACATGGAACATTGATTACCTTTGAAGCAAAGAAAGAAAGGAACAACTAGCCTTAACAAATCTTAACGTTCGAGAGGAGACCAAAATGAGTGAGACAAGTGCAATGTATGTAAGTGATGTTGACGATGGGCTGCCCTTTTCTTTCTTTTTGGCTATTATTATACCGTTGTGGTGGCTCTATAATGAGAGAGAGAGAGAGAGAGAGAGAGAGAGACATAGCGTCAGAAATAAAGTGTGGGAGGAGAGAAGGACAGAAGCGGGGGGGGGGGGGGGGGGGGGGGGGGGGGGGGGGGGGGGGGGGGGGGGGGGGGGGGGGGGGGGGGGGGGGGGGGGGC
>Ga0325404_1000992_pt1 | contig 29408 bp, 14 predicted proteins | sample PopdelMetagenome_18_FD_205664 | JGI IMG/M metagenome (GOLD analysis project Ga0325404, IMG submission 205664) | Populus deltoides microbial communities from Bellville, Georgia, United States - Xylem-Control-R1 | ecosystem: Host-associated > Plants > Phyllosphere > Stem > Wood/Secondary xylem...
AGGCAATGCTAACCATTTGCCCTGCTCGGAGAAGAACTTGGATCGATGAAAAGTTGAGTTTTAGGGAAAGAAAACTCATTTGAACCATATATCAACCTAGAAAACCCTAAATAGCTCATAAAACATATTCATGGTCTCAAACATCAAAAAAGGGACCTCAAAACCCACTATCAACTAAAAGGTTGGAAGACATTGATGGACTCATGCAAACAATTTAAGTTGATAGACCTTAAAGGCAGGATCCATTGAAGTTGATAGACCTTAAAGGCAGGATCCATTTAAGTTGATCACACGCAAAGATTTTTCAAGTTCGAATGAAGAGAGACAAGGACAGATACCTCGAGTTCCATCACATTAAATCAAGACTAACTTTAAAATTTTGTCAAAGCCAGTGGAAATAAACAAGCAATTCTAGTCCCATCAAAATGCTCGCTTTGAACAACATCCTGATACCAATACCGTTCATAATGTTACAATCAAGTTAATTTTTTAACCAACGACGTGGGAGAAATCAGACAGATCTCCGCAACCATAAATCCTTGCCAGGAGAAAAACACAAACCATACGTGTTTACGCATAATAGCATTAGGCATCGAAATGGCTGCTTAAAGAGCATAGAAAAAGCATACAGAACATCGAAGCAAGCAGCGCAATGAAAACACACAAAAGTCATAAAATGATCCATTCCAATTCTGATGGTAATAGAAATTCTTTGAGCTAGCAAAATAGAGCAAGAGTGGGAATGAAAGAAAGGTATTGAAATACCAAAAATCCAATTCCCAACAAATCTCATCCATGTCCAACAACAAAAAAACAAACAAAAGTTGATAACAGAATCGAGTAGATGAACAAAACTCTTCTCTAAAAACAGAACTATTACTGAGAGACACCAAGCCACTTTGTGAAATTCTCAAACTCTGTGTAATCGCTGTCTGAGATCATTGTCTTGTACCATGCCTTTCCTGCAGCCTTGGCAGCGGCTAGCTCCTCCTGATAGGTTTCATAAGAAAAGACAACTTGTTAATAAACACATTACATTTCAGATATGTCACAAAAAATGCCTTACTATCGCATCCCTGAAACATAAAGATATGGACTTGGAGAGAAAGTAATAACAATAACAAATAAAAGAAATAAAATACAAGACTAAAATAATAAAATAACCTTTGATCTAAAGAATATATAACCAACAACACCACTGCAAAATGAACATAATACAGATATACAAATATTGCAGTCTTACAAGCTATGTCTAATTCTTCTAAAGAAACTCCTACTATACAAAGATAAGACCTTCACATTGACAGCATCCATACAAATTACCAGAGCACGCAACGCAGCATCAAAGTAACCAACTAATCATTTCACAATATACCAACATAAGAAAAAAGGATGTAAGAACAGATACCTTTGAGACAGGCTTCCTCTTCTTGTCGAGCTTCTCCTTCTTAGACTTCACACGCTCTGCCTCGGCCAAAAGAGCCATCCTCCTAGCAGTCTTAGCATATGGGTTCAATTTCAACAACACATTCAAGTTCTTCAATGGGTTCTTCTTCAAAGTAGCCCTCTTAACCTCCTTCTTGATTGGCTTCACAACACTCTGAACCTCATCAGAGTTGATGATCCTAGCCAAATCAGCATTGACCATCTTGGACCTAGGCAGCACATACCCCTTCTTCTTCTCTGAACACTTCTCAAATGACCCATAAATTGAATCAAGCTTCTCAATAGCTGATTTCGTCCAGATCACAAACCTTCCAAGATGACCACCAGGTGCCAACTTCAACAAGTTCAACCTCTCAACGTTAGCAACCTCCACTCCTGGAATATTACGGAAGGCCTTAACCATCTTAGCACCTTCGGTTCCATAAACAATCAGGGGTCCTTTGCGAGATATATACCTCCTGTTCCTCATTTTCCCCTTTCCAGGCCGGATCGCGTGAGAATCCTTAGCTTTCTCAGCATCTGGAAAAGCACCGATCTCCTTGAGCACCTTAATAGCAGTAGATGTCTTTTCAATGCTCTCGGCTGAGTCGGAGATAATCAAAGGCATCTCGGGGACTGACTCCACGCGGTGACCACGTGCCATCACCAGAGAGGGTATAGCAGATGCAGCAATAGCTGAAACGACAGCGTATCTCTTTTGGTTCACATTAATCTTCCTATGCCAGCGGCGCCAGATCTTGGTGGGAGCAAACATGCGTCCACCACGGCACATGTTTCCGTAAGCTCCCTGACCAGCACGGTGAGTTCCACCACCAGGAACACGGGGGATACGAGAAACGGCACGACCAGTACCCCATGATTCGGCTGAGGTCTGGTGACCGGCTTTCTTGGAGACGGCATAAGGCTGGCGGCTATTCTTGGAGATGTTTGAGTGGACGTAGTTGACGATGTCTGGTCGGATCGAGGCCTTCATGACATCGGGGAGAGCCACGGTGGTAGCCGAATCCGTGACCATGTCGTTGAGGCAGGGGAGGGTTTGAACGGAGACCAGGGGGCGTGCGGCGGCGGCCATTTCGTTGTGAGAAGGGGAGAGCAGCGGAGGGGCAGTAGGGTTTAGGTGTGCGAGAGTGCTTGTGATGCGTTTAGAGTTCAATATATAGGGGATTTTTTAGGGTTCAGCTTTTGCTTTTGCGTGTTTGGTTTGTGGAATAAAGGTATTCTAGTGGGCGGATAGGCCTTGTTTGGGTCTTGCTTGTGTAGGATTTACGCGGGTTTTCTGATATAAAGTAATACTTGCATATAGATCCTTGGACAAAATAAATATTTATTTACCAAAAAAATATAATTTGGTAACCGTGAGTAATACAGCTTCCTATATTAAAAATATATGTGTGTGTGTAAATCCTTAGATTTCATTAGTTAGTGTTTTAATCTTTAGATTGATATGATCATTCTTCTCATCCTGTTCCTTCCATCTTTCCTTGCTATTTGCCGTAGATTCCTGAAGTTCTTGATGAATTCCGTGCATGCATCTGTTCGTCAAGTAATTTGCAATGTTCTTCCACAACCCTCATCTTATTGTTCTATATCATTTTATAAGTTTTGAACAACGCCAAAATCTATTAATAATGGCTTTGGATCAACTCTGATACCGCTTGTTAAGGTTCTTCCTTGACAAAATATTGTATAGAAGTTCAGATAAGAGAAATTAGAAGAGAAGAAGAGAGAGATACAAAAATGAATTCATTCATTGATTGCTTGACCTTCATGGTATGCATGCTTGCCTTGTTTATACAAGTTCTTCCATCCACTAACTGGGACTAGTGCTTTATTGATCTAACTAGCTCTAACTAACTACTATTAGTTATATAACCACGTGACTGAATTGATGAACTGCTAGCTCAACCTTCTTCTTGTTTCACTTGGCTGCTACTGCTAGTGAATTCTTTGCTGTATCGTAACACTTTGTGATTTAGGAAGACTCAAAATGGAATATGTTCCACTACCATAGACTCAATATCAGCAAGAAAAAAACAAGAGAGTTGCTCCTAGTTAACACAATAACGACGATCCTTCTTGTAGCGAGTTCAAATCCTTGTGATTACATTATCCCCCTGGCAAAATGTATTCCACAGTATACAGTATTATAATCCAATCTTAAAAGGAGATCAAACAGCCACCAGAGAAATCTCACACGAAAACAAACTGGTTTGTTTGAGGGACAAATCATCCATAGAATTGCACCATCCAATCCTAATGACATCCACATGGACCTTGAAAATCAGTAGAAAATGTTCCACTACCATCATGCACTCCCTTCGCTGTAGCTGCTAAAACCTCTCTTATAAACATATCCAGCTCCCGCTAAGCAAAACGTGGAGCAAATTGGAGCGTAGAGGGGCAAGGTAACAAGAAAATAGGAGAATATCGAGGGGGCGGGGAAAAAAACCACTACCAGGTCAGCAAATTCTAAGTAGTGAAAGTTCAAAATGCTCTATCATTGGTTTGATTATGGGCAGCTGCTCCCACTGTTTTGTAGCGTGTATCATCACACTCTGCCACAACTTCAGGAACTCAAAGAAAAAACCCACCATTTTGAGTGATCAAGTGACCTTCGAAATTCTGTCACTTGTATTATTGCATATGCCTTCAACTACTTGTTATTTTCTTTTCGTATCACCCCTACAATGACTTTCATAGATTTCTGCACGTTGCTGTTTGTCAACGTTGTCACTTGAAAGTATGAGAAAACTCAGCATATATGTTTTTTCAAGATGAAATGGTCACTGAGAATTACATTACTAATAAAACTGCCAATTTATATAAAGACAGTGATGTGTTTCCTTGTAAAAGCAATCCACAGACACTTATTTGGCATTAGGGAATTTGTCACATACGATGTTTAACTCCATGGCGTTAGGAAATTTGTCACATACAATGTTTAACTCCATGGCGTTAGGAAATTTGTCACATAAGATGTTTAACTCCATAGCATGATCATCACATGCTTGCTGCTACGAGTATGATCACACTGAGCTTTTCCAGAATGATACTGCAAAAGAATGTTAGTCCTTACAATTGGCTCAAAATCAGGGCTCTAGCCTCCACGAGTTAATAGCAAGGTTCATCAATAACAGAACCTGCAAATCACCAAAAGGAATTACATATACACAGTGTATTTCGAACTCAAACAGGGGGAAGCACGAAGTATACACACCAAAATCATGTTCATTGACTATACATGTTGGGCAAAATTATGACACCAAATCATAATATCACTCAAGTCTCAGAAAAGCTTTTACTGTCTATAAAACACATCATAGCACTTTAGACCTTAGGGATATGGACAAAATTCTGAATGGTAAAACCCTATCTAACTAAAAACGCATAAACTATTACATTTCACTGACCACTATGCTGGCAGATTGATAATATGCTTGGCTAATTTCGAAGAGCCAAACAAGCTCATCAAACTCACAAGTGAGCTACCATAAACCATTTATGGGTTCGATAATATAGGCCACAAAATCATAACCTTACCATTTTGGGATCAGCTTATATGCAGGGCACCTGTAGTGAACTACCCCTGAACTTGATTGGCTATACCAGATGCAACTTACTGCACTAGATCCAAATCAGAGCCACTTTTGAAAAGTTGAGCAAGAAAACATGCAATTGAAATCTATTTAACAGATCGTCAGATATAATTTGGTAAGCAACAGGTACGACTTAAAAACAGTCCATAAAGTAAAATATTTCTTATTCTCAAGCATGCCTTTTCATCAATCCTTAGTCAAGTCCAGGAACCTAAAATACCGATCATGTCTGATTACTAATAATATCAAAAAGGAATATTATTAATTTATCTGGTCTCTTGATATACTATATCCTGCATCTCAACTATGATTATTAACCACTTTTCAATTATCAATTATCCATGACATGTATAATACTTGAGCATAGACCTCAACTATGATTATTAACCACTTTTCACCACCATAAAAGGCCATGCGATCTTTTCTATTGGACTATGCCAGTAGTTATCTTAACAGCATCACAGAAAAAATGCATCTCAATTCAACAAAACTGATTTGAAAAATTCAGGGTTCGGTCCCCATGTATCAAAACATGGTAGAGGAAAACAGAATAAAACTATTAAAGCATCAATTTGGTCATTATTTGGAAAGCAACCCATGAATGATTCAGAAAAGAAAAGGAGCAAGAAAAAACCAAATCGACACAATACTACAAGGATAGATACAAAACAACATTCACCCACACTAACATGCATAACTTTCTTCACCTGGTGACCCTTTCCACATTCACTCAAAGCAGCTAACTCAACTCACATTCATAACTTAAGTAAAAAAAAAAACAGAGGTTAGCTTGTTAGAGTTACCTACATATTGTTCAGTTCATCAAACATCCAACTAGTACTCATTAGAGTTAGAAGAATAAGTTGCCATTTTCCCATCCAAAAGAATAAAGGAACACATAGCAATTTTACAATTCAGAAAGTCAAAAAAGTAGAACCACTTCCATTCCCTTGAAGCAACTATCAGGAATTGATCCACCAGTAGAGTGCAATATGGTCATCAGTTATATACTCTAACATAGTTTTGGACCACTCCTTCGACTCTGGACCAGCAACAGAAATGGATCGTTGATGATGTATCATAGACAATTGCATATCAGATTATGAATATGAGCATATCATCCCACTCACAAACTTGCATGGATTTGAGACAGAAGTTATGTTCCTTTTCTTTTTTCCCTTTGTTAAGATAAGAATATAAGATGTCCGTAAAAAAGGCACAAGCAAAACAGAGCTCCAGTTATCCAATATGCTGAACAAAAGCTGAGGAAACACCACCAAAATACCCTGTATACAATACAACATAACAATGCAAAGAGAAAAAAAAATTATCCAATAATTCCCAATGTTTAGCAATTATCCAATACTCTTAGCATCATAACACAAACACACCATATCATGGAAAAAATAGTACAACTACACAAAAATTTTCTTTCCTCTAGGTTCTACTCATTTTCCTAATAATTCTCTTGGCTACAAATTGTAACAACAAAATCCAAGAACTACAATGAGAAAAAATAGAAAAGGAAGGAAAGAAAAGGAAGGTGACACAACTTTTAGTCAAAAGTCAATTACAGTTCCAAGCTCCCATATGAACAACAAAATTTACTAACAAAAGCATAAGCATGCTTTCAATTATCTAGTTGACACAGAAAGGTCAAGATCTCTTAAGAATGCAGAGCTAAAAAAACATGTGCAGGCAATAGGAATCTTAAAACATATTCAGAACTGGTGATTAATCACTGTGTGAGCTTCTACATACAAACTTTAAGCAAATTCCTGGATCATAAATTGAGAGATCTTGGTATTTTTTTGTCTATGATAGTGCATCTGTTTGTATAACATTTATTAGCTCCACAAAATTTGAGTTTAAGCCCCATTCTATGGGATCCCATCATTTAAAAGCCTGTGCAAAAGGTTTCTTTTATGATAATTTGCAAAACCAACAATGCCAAACCAACAACATGGAGCCAGCAGCACAAATCCAGGAAAATAATAGAAATCATATTGAGAAGTTTTGAAACATTTTACACCTTGCAGGGAAATAGTTGACACAGCATCCATCCAAACCAAACATAGTTAGCAAAAAGGTTCTGAATATCCATCAGGTTGTACTTGTATCTCTACAACTTATCATTAAAACATGTAGAGGCATGAAGCTCAAACAGAAAATCCCAGTTTCTCCATCTCTTTTTGAAAGTGAAATTTCTCACCTACAGCTTCCTCCTGACCTAAGAATTATCATCCTTCATTTATAATAGTAATTGTGATAATTAATCTCTGATAGCACTGGCCTAAAAAGTTGCATCTTCATACCCTGCGTTAATCCTTCTATGTCAAAATATTAAGTTCTATATCATGTCTTTCAAGAAATAAATCAGTTCTCACCCCCATTGATTATAAGCTCTTTTGCCTACTTGCCAAGCTAGTCTGTCAGCCAATGGAAGTAGAAGGATTCTTCGTACATGTCTGCTGTATGAGATAACTTGTCCCACGTAGTCACAGCTTACATGAATTTAATCTATCCTTCTAATCATCACTCTTCTTTCCAAATCTGATTCTATATATTGATAAATTATTTTCTTTCTTGCAAAACTCACAAAAGTACTTTCTGTGATGAATAATTGAATACCACAGCACCATCAAGTGACATCTTATCAAGAGTTATAATCTTTGAAGCACTTGTGAACACAGTAACCTTTTTGACTTACTGCAACTTGCAAACCATATGTAGTAACGAAATAAATGGTAAAAGAATCATGGGATTTTCACATTAGACAAACAAAATATCATTAAAATTGAATCTTACTTGTACTTTGGAATCTAGGAACATCACATGTAACTCAATAATTTCAATTTGCTCATAAGAGCAACACTTACCTTGATCAGAACAATCTATTATTCTAGACCATCACTCTCTCAATCCTCATCATCAGAGCTTTCCACATCACTACTATAATCACTACTATCATCATCCTGATCCGGAATATCCAGCTCCACGTGCCGAACCTGTATAGTCTCTGGTGGCTTATGCAATCCTTGAGGAACAATAGGTGGCAACTTCTGTTCCACAGCTCTAGGCAATGGAATAGAGTCCAATGACACTGGATCCCCAGGCTTCCATCCAGGTGGCGGCACTGGTAAATCTGTTGGCAAAACCACAGGCATCCCAGGTTTCCACCCTGCCGGAACAGAAATATTAGGAGGAAACAGGCCTGCCAAATTCTCAAGCGAATTAGCTTCGTGTTGTGGCTCAATAATTGCCTCAATTGTCTTTTCCTTAGTTTCAACATCTTTAGGCAACCCAACATCAAGATGAGCAAAATTATACAACTGGGAAGCTCTCATTTGCTCTTCCTGAGGAGCAGGAGGTAGCGCCCCACGCAATGGTGCCTGTCCAGCACCAAATTCCGGCGGAGCAAATGTAGTATAACTAATACGATGCGCATATGACAAAATATCTGATAGCTTCAATTGAGAAGCAACAGTAGTGGTGTTAGTAGCATTTTCTTCTTCTTCATTAGGAGGGATAGGGCGGCGGCGGCGATAATCAGCATAATCATCAACTAAAATATCAAGAACTCTCTCAGCTTCTTTCAATTTATTAGCAAAATTAAGAAGCGCAGAGTCTTTAGATTTGATTTCCTGGGAAATCCTTTGCTTGGAATCTTGGAGATCAAGGATTTCCTGAAGTTCGGCGACGGATTCGAAGAGTTGGGTTTGAAGGGAAGTAAAGAGGGAGATAATTTCTTTGGTAGAAGTAGGAGTGGGTTCGTCTAGTGATTGGGATTGTGACGGAAGAAAAGTTGGGAGAGTTCCGCGATAGGCGGAAAGCCAGTGGGGACGGTTAGGGGAGAGTTCGAAGAGTTTGGTGGCTAAAGAAGCCATTTGGAGGAGGAGAGATTGGGCTCTGGGGAGAGGTGGGAGGAGAGAGAGGAGAGCTGAGGAGGTGGTGGTGGTGGTGGTGGTGGTGGAAGGGTGGTGGTGCTGCGGGGGTTGAGGGTTGGGAAATTTGGGAGGAGGAGGATTTGGGGTTTGGACTGGGAGAGAAGGAGAAGTTGGGTTTGTTAGGCCTAATCTGGCCGGCGATTGTACAATTTGGTGCTGATGCATTTTTGGAGAATAGTTCTTTCCTTTTTTTTTAATGAAAATCTGCAAGAAGAACCCTAATTTGTTTCTACCAGGATTACAAAGGGGGGAATTCGATTCTTTGTTTTCCTGATTTGCTTAAAAGGAGAACGACGGCTTGGTTCCAGCTACTTACGAGTCGTCCGTTTGTAACTGTACTGTAGAGTGTTGGGTGTGTATTGTGTTTTTTAAAATATTTTTTTATTTTAAAATATATTAAAATAATTTATTTTAATTTTTTTTATTTTTATATCATCAATTTAAAATTATAAAATTATTTAAAAAATATTAATTTAATATTTTTTAAAACCAAAAAAAACCTTTAAAAAACACTTAAAAATAATAGCATATGTCTAACACCAAATTAATTGAGCTACTAGTTCAATGCTACCAAAAGCCATGATAGTTTTTTACTAGATTTGCAGGTTCAATGTCGAAGGCAAGATTATAAAATTTTTTAAATTTTTAAAAAAGTATTAGATATTACTAACATTTTTATATTTAAAAAAAAATCCATATATTGATTGATTAGATGTGACATAGTTAATTTGACATATTCAAAAATAACTTTAAACATAATTTAAATATAAAAAAAACTTAAGACAACATTTTTTTTTAATATTAAAGTAGCAATATATTGAATCAACTCGGGTTAACTTATTAAATCAATTACTCAAGTCATAAAACTATGATAACTTATATAAAAAAATTCAAAACAAATTATAAAACTCAATTCTCAATTAATTGATGAAATTATAAAAAAAAATCATAAAAAGCCACCTAAGTTAATATATCAAACTCACATCCCGGATCATGAGATCAGAAGAACTTCATAGAAAGTAGTTTGAAACAAATTATGAAACTTAATTCTAATTAATTAAATGATGAAATTGAAAAAAAATTAAAAAAATATAAATAAAATAGCCCGAGTCAGACCGAGTTAAGTTGTCAAATTCATGACCTGAATCATGAGACTGGAATAACCTCATAGAAAGTAAACAAAAAAAATACCTGAATTAACCTATCAAACCCACAATAAAAGCAAATTGAAACAAATTATGAAATTTAATTTTCAATCAACTCATTATCGAATAATGAAATTAGAAAAAATCTAAACAAAAAAAACATAATAAACGACCCGAGTTTACTGGGGTTAATTTGCAAAATTTTGAGACATAAGACTAAAATAACCTCATAAAAAACAAACCGAAACTAATTATAAAACATAATTCCTAATCAATACAATGTTGAAGAATGAAATTAAAAAAAATATCAATTGGAAAAAAACTTGAGTCAACCAAGTTAACCCGTCAAACTCATGATATGGATCATAAGACTGTGATAACTACATAAAAAGCAAATTACAACAAATCATAAAGTTCAATCTCTAATAAACCAAATGTCCTAAGAGAAATAAAGGTACAGAAAAAAAATATTATTGCAATAAATAGTGTTTGTGAGGAGGTGCACAACAAAAACATTACCTCTTTTAGTATTTGTTAATAACTAGATTATTAGCTCATGTTGTGTTGTGGGTCGGATTAACTTTTTTCAATATAAAAAAATATCCAAGTTCTATTAACATGTTTTTTAATAAAGAAAATATAATCATGAATTCAATATATATTGGACAATATCTTTTTTAAATATTGATATTGTGATATATTGGATGATATTTTTTAAAAAAATATTAAGACAACGACTTATTAGATCTACCTAGGTTAACCTGTTAAATTTATGATCCAGGTAATGAGATCGTGATAATCTCATAGAAAAAAAAATAAAAATTAATTATGACGATAAATTCATAATCAAGCCAATATTGAAAGAAGAAATTGAAAAAAACTATTAAATAAAAAAAATTATGAAAAAACTACCTAAACCAACCTGAGCTAACCCGCCAAACTCACGACTTGATTCATAAGATCGGGATAACCCTACAGAGAATAAAAAAAAATAATTAAGAAATCCAATTTCTAACTAATTTAATGTTGAAGAATAAAATAAAAAAATCAATTAAAAAAAAACCAAAGTCACACCTATCTCAACCTGTTAAACCTGTAATCTGAACTATGAGATTGAGATAACTTCATAAAAAGAAAAAAAAATTACAAATCTTCATTTCCAATAGATCTAATGTTGAAAGTTTAAATCGAGAAAAAAAATTCATGGGACCATGATAACTCTATAAAAAGCAAATTGAGAAACAAATTACAAAACTCAATTTCCAAACAACCTAATGAAATTGAAAAAACAAACTAAATAAAAAAAAAGAAGAAGATTGAGTTGTTGGAAGGTGAAATTGAAAAAAAAACAATTAAAAAAGGATAAAAAATTAATCAAGTCAACCCACAACCCGGATCATTAAATCAAGATAACTCTATAAAAAATAATGAAAAAATCATGAAGTCCAATTAAAAAATATTCAATTAAAAATGGATAAATAAATAAATAAATAAATAAAGTCAACCAAACCTGCGAATTAGGTAATAAGATTGAGATAATCTCATAGAAAACAAATAAAAATAAATTATGAAACTTAATTTTCAATCATCAAATAATGTAGGATGAAATAAAAAAATCAATTAAAAAATCATCCTAAAAAGCAACCCAAATCAACCTTTTATACCTGCGACTTAAATAATAAGATAAAGATTAATTTATAAAAAACAAATAAAAAAATAAGAAGCCCTACTTCCAATAATAATAAAAAAAAAACTCTAAACTCCAACAGTGTTTCACTGTAGGGCTAGACTCTTTGCACCGTAGATTACGATAGTGCAATCACATCTTTGCATTTCATGACAAAAAGCCAAATGGCGTCTCTTCGAAGAGTAAGTTGGTATTTTCTAGGGGATTTATTTATTATTATGAAATTAATTGTAGATAAAATGGTATATCAATTTTTTGCACAATTAAATGACATAAATACCTGTAAAAAGAAAAAAAAAAGTGAAAGGTTAATAGGGGTTATAGTTATTAAACCCGAACCGACCCGATAGGTCAACATAGGGGTTATAGTTATTAAACCCGAACCGACCCGATAGGTCAACCTGGTGGCTGGACCGATTCAGGTAAGGTGAAAGACCGAGAAGAGCAAAAAAGTAGTCAAACCCGGTCGACCCGTGACCCGAGCTACTCGGTAAAGACCAATTTTTGTTTTTTCAAATGTGATTTTTTTCCTAGGCAGAGACCCCTCTTTTTTATATTTTTTAGTTGGTTATTAATCTTTTTCAAAGTTCACTATATAAATACTAGAATAATGTTTTATTTTTTCAATGTGGGATTTGAAACCCTTTAATATATATATTCTATGTTCATAAGAAACAAACTACGGTTTTTCAACGTGGAATAAAAAAACCTTTTTGGTATAAATATTTCAACTTAAAAGGATAACATAGTATCTTTTCAATGTGGGATAAAAAAAACATTTTGAAATAATCTTTTAAACTTCATTTAGTTATAACATGTATACCCTATATTCATATGGATTGTTTCTTAATTTTTTTATATGGAATATTAAAACTTCAAATATTTTTTTTAAATTTTTCTAGGTTGATTCAGGTTGATCCCGGTTGACCCGAGTCAACCCGTGTAACCTGGGACTCGGCCCTTTGGCCAGGTCAATCCCCGGATCGGGTTTAATAACTATGATAAGGGCTTTTGTGTCATTTCATTTTTTAAAAAAAGAATAATAAAAATTACCGCATTTCCCTTAAAGTAAAAAAACTTAAAGAAGGCATCAAAATGTTATTTTGGTCTTTTCATCATGGTTATTTCGTTATAATCTATTTGAATTTGGGGCAAATCAATCTTTTAACAAATAAAAATAAAATAGAAAAAATGGCTAGCACGTGCAACGCATGGATGTTGTCTACTCCCTTCAAGTGACATGTGGAGCGACCAAAAAGACCTAATCATCATGTTGTCCAAAACATCCAATGACAGCGCAACTGATGAGACTACATATATAGTGAAATTCATAGTTGTTTGGTAGAAGTATGATTTTTTTCTCCTCCTCACTCTTTTCTCTCTTCTTTCATTGAAATTTGCATTGAGTCAGCCAAAATCTAGAGTAGTCTTCCTATTTGTTATTTGTTTCAATTGTGTTCCTCCTTTTTTTAATCGGTCTTTATTTGTTTTGGATGTTTTTTCAATTTTATCCCTTTTCATTTCATTTCATTTTGTTTTTATATCAATATAATACTCATTCTTTTTATTGCTATTTTTTCAATCATTTTATTGATTTTTTTTTTTATTTTGTCCCTCAATATTTTATTTTATTTTATTTATTTATCTATGTAACAACCCCAAAATTTTCCAGCAATATATTTTGAAAATTCATAATATTTTTTTTTCAAAAAATTTCGACAGGGTTTCCCCTAATTTAGCCTATCCCAAGTTATCGACAAAATCAACATCAGTCCCTAATCAACTATTTCCACAATTCAATGTTCTTATTATACTCCAACATATCTTAATCAACAATATTTCACTTTCTCTAATATATCAACTCAATGAATAATTATTTTGCTAAAATAAAGAAAGAGTTATCTTAACCATGATACACAAACCATAGATTATAGACTTAATATACTTCCTTCAATCATATATAATCTTTTAAGTACTATTTATCACAAATGATATTAACTACATGCTTATATATATATATATATATATCACCATTATAATTAGAAAATATTTACACAATATAGTACAAGTTAAATAAGCTAGTTCATTTAAATTCATAACACATAACATTATAATCTTCAAAATATACAGATAGTAATGTTATTATCAACAATTTACATATCCAAAAGATTTATTGATAATAGAAGTAAACTCTAAAACTACTAGAAGGTGAGGTATTGAGATAAACCTGCATAATAATATAAAAGATAATTATGGTCAATTAGAGCATTTACATTTGCATTAACATATAAATATATACATTAGTTACTCACAACATTTCCATATTTACTATCATCTTCCAAGTACTATTCACAAATCAATAATCCAAAATTCAAACATGTCCACATCATAGAACTTCAGTTCCAAACCAGTACAGTTGTACTACTAGCACTAGTTCCATACCAGGAAAACTGGCCCACCAGCTACCCATTCACAGGGCACCAGTTCTATACCAGGATAACTGGTCCATACCAGAATAACTGGTCTACCAGCTACCTATTCACAGGGCACCAGTACCATACAGGATAGCTGGTTCACAAGTCTTTCATTTTCAAAATAAATTATCATGGAAAAATCTACCAGCATTCCACATAACATTTCATTGATCGAGGGAAAATTTAAATATCTAAAATTTAGAGAAAGAAAAAATATTCAAGATATTAACACCTACCTGGTGTTTGCGTCCTGCTAGCTGAACCTGTCTGTTGAGTGGTTCCTGTAGCCTCGTCCACTCCTACAGGTTCATTTCATTACCAATTAAATTTTATTTCAACAAAATCAACTTGTCATCAATTTAATTATTTCATCAACAACATCACCACAAAACCACTTTACTTATCAAACCAGCAAAACAACTCATTGTTAATTTAATTACTTCATCAACACATCACCACATAATTCATTTAATTTTCAACAACAATATCAACTCAGCACTAACATAATTTCTTCATCATCAATATTACCACATGACTCATTTAATTATCACTCAACAATATTAACTCATCACTAATATAATTTCTTCATCATCAATATCATCATATAACTCATTTAACTATCAAATAACAACATTAACTCATCACTATCATAATTCCTTCATCATCAATATTACCACATAACTCATTTAATTATCACTCAACAATATTAACTCATCACTAATATAATTCTTTCATCATCAATATTATCACATAACTCATTTAACTATCAAACAACAATATTAACTCATCATTAATATAATTCCTTCATCATCAATATTACCACATAACTCAACAATTAATTATTGATCCAACATTTTCATTCATTTTCTTTCTCTAGGCGAAACCTCTCCTCCAAAGAACCTATAATTATTTTTCCTTCAATTTCACAAATTGAAACATTACCCACTATTATTTCATTTATTAAAACATTAATTCATCATAATTTTATAAATTAACCCATTCAACCTCACAACTCATACCATAATTATACACTAATACAATTGAACAAAATCTTAACATACTAAATATATCAATTTAATTGAGAGGAAAAGATTTGTTACCTTTTAATTCAAAGAAATAAGAGATGGAAAGCTTGAAATCACCACACAAATTTCTTTCCTCCTTCCCCCTTATTTTCCTCTTAATGTCTCCCCTCTTTACTAAAAACAATCTTTTGTTCCTTTTTTGAGATTTTCTTTTTCAAACCCTTCCTAATAAACTTTAATCACTTATTATATCTCATTCCTTCTTCTTTTTTTATGAATTTATTTTGGATGAACTTTGATAAATTTCACTCAATTCTTCTCCCTTTCAAGCCCTAACATGACTGGCACACCCCTTTAAATTCCACTCCCCACTTGTTTATATATTTACAAGTTTTCCCCCCTTTTCATTTAAGTCCTTCCTTATTTTGTTTTAAAACCATTTGGCCCAAAAGTTTGACTTATTCAATTTAATCCTTGTCCCATATTCACATTATATATATATATATTGGCCCCCTCCTTTTTTGTAAGTTAAAAATACAGGAATTTACCCGGGAGTTACAATATAATTTCTCTCTTTATTATTTTAATTGCTCTTTTTTATTATTCTTTTAATTTGTTTTTTTTTTCAATTTTATCCCTCAACATTTTATTTCATTAATTTTTTGCACCGATTTTGGTTATCATTCTTTTAATTGCTTTTTTTTTTTATCCTTTTCTTAATTTGTTTTATTTTTCAATTTAGTCCCTCATCATTTTCTTTCATTAATTTTTGTACCATATTTGGTTTTTATTGTTTTGATTGCTATTTGTTTTCTTTTAAAAATTTTATGATTGAGAGTTTTATTTGTGGTTTTTGTTTTGCCTTCTATAAGGTTATCTAAATCTCATAATTCAGATCACTAGTTTTGAAGATTAGCCAGATTTAATTTCGGTTTGTATTTTTTTTAATAGTTGTTCTTTTCAATCTCATTCTTTGACATTAGGTTATTGGACCTTGAACTTTCTTATTTTTCTCACTTTTCTTTTTATGAGGTTATCTCGGATCATAGGTTAGCTAAGTTAACCTTAAACCTAAAGAAGTTGTTCTCCTGGGAAAGGGAATTGATTGGAGAAAACTCAACATCCATCTTAAACAACATTCTCACAAAAGTAATAGTCTTCTACAATAACTTAAGGTGACTCAATCTCTCTTGTTGGAGAGTGTGAAGGAGCTAAAAAAGCTTCAGATCCATTAACCTACCTTCTTTCAACAACAATATTGTGTGAATCCACGCACTAGCAATAGTGATGACACGTGGTACACGCGCCTCCACTATTCCAGCAGTCCTTCAACCTTGATTTCATTAATTCTTGGACACACCAAACACTTTGGAAGGTCGATTCGTAATCTCAAATTATTTTTGGACTAATTGTTATAATTTTGTAAAATTTAGAACAAAATTATCATTTTTATGTATACATTTTAGACTACTTGGACATTATTTGATATAGATTAGTGTGTGCCTTTTATTTTGATAATTTGAGTTGAATTATGATTTTATTTTAGAGTTATGTTGAAGACACAAGGAAACGAAACAAACAAACACCGCACAACTTTTAATCAATGACAAAACATAAATAAAAAATAAATAATAAGATTGTTAGACTAAAAAAGAAACAACACTAGTCCTTTTATGCATTGCACAAACTAGCAACCCAAACATTTAAAAGGAACATACAAACTCAAAAAGGGCTACATGAGAGACAAACAATCAAGGCATCAATCCTAGGTGAATGTAGTTTTGAGAATCCACAAGAAACAAAGAAGAAACAACAACACACACAAAACAAAAAAAAAAGGTAAAAAATGGATTGACATGAAAAGGATGGGAAATGACCAAGAGAAACTAAAATTACATTGCAAAAAAACTAAACCATAAAGGAACATAAAACTTATTTATCAATACCCAAGTGAAATCAGATGATGGAGAAGATAAGCAAGGCAACAATCAAGTAAACTATCTAGTCAAGCAACAATTGTGCATCAAATTCTAAAAAATAACTCGCACTCTTCTAATAAATAGGAATTGGCAAATGACATGACAAGTAAGAGAAACTAAAATTTGATTGCAAAAGAATTAAATGTGAAAGGAATATAAAACTCATCTGCCAATATCCTAATGAAATCAAATGAATATCCTAATGAAATCAAATGATGGAGAAGAGAGACGAGACAACAATCAAGTAAACTATCTAATTAAGTAACAACTGTGCATCAAATAAAAAAAATTGCACTCTTCAAATGAATAAGAATTGGCAAAGGACATGGCAAGTAAGAGAAACTAAAATTACATTGCAAAAGAACTAAACCAAAAAGGAACAAAAAAAATCATCTGCTAATATCCTAGTGAAATCAGATGATAGAGAAGAGAGGCGAGACAACAATCAAGTAAATTATCTATTCAAGTAATAATTGTGTATCAAATCCTAAAAAAACAACTTGCACCCTTCCAATGAACAAAAATTAGCAAATGACATGGCAAGTAGAGTGTGAATTTAATACATAATCATTGCAAACCCACTAATCAATCAAGAAAGAAGCCTATTGCATCCAGATAAAAAGCTCAATCTCACACTAAAAGATAATAACTACTATCAGCTCCTAACCATGATTAACCAAATCATCAGAGCCAAAATATTCTAAGAACAAAGACCAATCAAAACCAATATAAAGTTGTAGAGAGTGGGGGATGAGCTAATAAAGATGTAAGAAAGCGAGAAAAGAACTACAAGAGTTTGAAAGGAATGATGAGTTCATTACTTGAGTCTATAGTAAAAGTTTTTTATAGTCCATAGTGTTTATCTAACCTTTTTTTTTTAATTATACTACTCCAAATTATTAATGTTCTAATTTGATATATATATATATATATATATATATATATATATATATATATATATTATCTTGAATGTAGAAGAATTTAGTCTTGACAAGTTGATTTGAAAAATAATAAAGCTTTCACCTATGAATTATGTTTGCTAAAAGAATCATGTATTGTGTTTTTATTTATTCAATATCATAATTATTAAACCCGACCTCATTTGATAGGTTGACTTGATTGACCTTGACTTTAATCCAAGTTAGGTTTTATCTTGAATCAATTTAGAGGTTAATTTAATAAAATTTAATTAATAAGTTCAAATCTATATGAGACTTGTCAAAATGAACTTCTTTTTTAATTTTATTTAAACTAATTTTATTCCATTAAAAATAAAATAAAAATATATTATTTTGGGTTTATCTAGTTGTGGATATCCCTTGGTAAAGACCTTGTTTGTTTTTGCAGTTGGAAAACGTTTTTGCAAAAAATAATTCTTTTTATTTTAAATTAGTTTTTTTATACTTTTTCATTATTTTAATGTTCTAATATTAAAAAATTTAATAAATAAAAAATATTATTTCAATAAATTTATTTTAAAAATATTTTACAAAACAATTTAACAAGGAAAAAACATAAGGGAGTGCCATTTTCAACCATAATGCGCCACGCAAGAGACAACTCAAGGAAAGATCCGTCATTCCATGACCTAACGCCCCTTCTGGAATCCCCAACTCCAGTAGCGTCCCCGTCCAAAAGACCAAAACCAAGCAAAACCGCACACAACTCCCGCGCCCCCCCCCCCCCTCTCTCTCCATAAGCAGTTGCTTACTGCATTGCCTGTGCCATAGCTCCCTCCGCCGCTGGCATCATCATCGCGCTTTTGGTTGCGAGTGTTTATAGTACTGATTTGGATGCAAATAAGAGATGCCACCGAAGCAGCAACCAAAAGCAGATTTAGCAAAGAAGCAGAAGATCGCAGAAGACAAGACCTTCGGGCTCAAAAACAAAAACAAGAGTAAAAATGTACAGAAATATGTACAATCCCTCAAGCAAAATGTACAACCCCAACCTGACTCCTCTAAACTCGCCGCCAAGGTAATTTATAAATTCCAGTCCTTTTTATATTATATATATATATATTTATTTATTTCTATATTTTATCATTTCTTTTATTTGATGAATCGATACTGTGAAATATCCTGTAATTTTGACATTTAATTAGCTGATGTTCTTATGTGTATTTGAATTTTAATTATAAAAATAATTAAAAAAACAGAAAAAGAAAGAGGAAGAGAAAGCTAGAGAGAAGGAGCTAAATGAATTGTTTAAAGTTGCTGTTAGCCAGCCCAAAGTTCCCAATGGTAATTACCCTTTATTCTTCTTTTTTATTGTTTTTTTTTTTTTATTATGTTCAAATTTTTGTTCAATGTGATGTGAGTTATACTAATAGCTTAATTGATCAGGTGTTGATCCAAAGTCAATAGTCTGTGAGTTCTTTAAAGTAGGGCAATGCACGAAGGGTTTTAAATGCAAGTTCTCGCACGATTTGAATGTTCAGCGGAAGGGAGAAAAGATTGATATATATAGTGATAAGCGTGACCAAGGTTGTCCAGTTAGAAATATGTTTTATTTTGGTTGTTTTTCTATGATTTCTTTTTTTGTTAGTATTAGGTTTGGTTCTTACATGTATTTGTTTTGTTTTCCTTTTCTTTTTGGGTTTTAAGAAACAATGGAGGATTGGGACCAAGAGACATTGGAGAAGGTTGTGGAGTCGAAGGGAAAAGAGTATCAACAGAATAAACCTACTGACATTGTAAGTTTTCTATCTCAAAAAATGGAAAGTTGTTTTGTTAATGAGTATCCATAAGTCTAGCATCTTTTTCCTTTGTGTAATTTATCCACATCCACAAACTTCATATTTGTTGGTTGAAGTTTTCTTTTCCTTTTATTTTGGTGCATGCTTGATGAGAACCATGTCATCGGCCTATGATACTGAGAAATGCGATTTCAATTTGAGACATCATTGGTAGTTATGAAGTGATAGATGAATTTTTAGAATTTAGAAGTTGCAGAGAAGGGGAGTTGGGGAGTAGATTAAGTGGGTTAAATAGTTATCACTATTTTTTAGATCCATCCTGAGAACTTAGGGACTCTTTCTTCGTGGTGCAGAGGATTCTGACACTTGGAATAAAAAACAAGCACTCTTTCTCCCCCATAGGAAATAAGAAATGAACTGTAGTTGTAAATTTCCAAAAACTTTATTTTTTCTTTATTTCATTCAATCTATTGTATTCTTGCTCCTTACCAAATCTATTGGTGGGAAGCTTTCGAAAAGAAATTGCTGAAGTATCATTACAAGAATGAAGGTGAAATTGAGAATTGTTTCCTAGCTAGTTCAATACGAAGGATCTGGGGATTTGGAAAGGTAATCTTGAGTTTGATTATGAAGTTTAGTGAAAGTTCTTTGTGCCCATGTTGTATTTGATCAAGGGTGGAGAGTAGAGAATAGGAACATGAGTCTCTTAAAAAAGGTAAGTGGGTCAGGAAACTTCTTAATTTTGATATGATATGCACATTAGGTGCAGTTGCACACAGACATAAAAGTGACTAGGTGAAGGATATGTTTGAAAGGATTTTGGTTGGCATCAAGTAAGAATTTCCAAAATATGATACTCCAAATTATGACATTAATTTGGGCCAAGTGAATGAGATAGGATTTATCTTGTCTAGTTGAGCAATTAGGCCAATGTTTTATATGCGACTTACAATGCTTGTGCAGGTTTGCAAGTACTTTCTTGAAGCAGTGGAGAAGAAACAATATGGTTGGTTCTGGGTCTGCCCAAATGGTGGTAAAGATTGCCATTATCGGCATTCTCTTCCTCCAGGGTATGTTTTGAAATCTCAGATGAAGGCTCTATTGGATGAAGAGGCTGAAAAGATCTCCATTGAAGAGGAGATTGAAAATCAGGTGATTATTAATTGGCTAAGTTAGCCATGCTGTACATTTAACACAGGATATTTTTCTTCCAGTGGCATCATGCTTATGTCTTATTATCCACTTGTTTTTTACTAAATACCCATTTTTGGTTTTAGCGTGCCAAAACAACTGCTTCAACCCCTATGACTCCTGAGCTGTTCATGCAATGGAAGAAGAAAAGGATGGAAGAAAGAGATGCTGGTTTAGCTTCTCAGAGGGCAGAGAGAGCTAAGAATGATCGTATGAGGTATCTCCGCACCCCATCTACGTTTGCAGACACATTTGCGGATGATTGTATGTCCTAGCCTACTGGATATTATTTGCTAACTCTTTTATCATTTCCATCCCATTTCAGTGGCCGGGAGCTTTTTCTATCAGATGCCAGTGTGTTTGTGGATGACGACGAGGCATATGAGAAATATCAAAGAGAGGAAGAACCCAATGGTACTGAACAGCAGGTAAACGTTTTCCTTTTTATGTGATTTCATAACGGGTTCAAATAAAGAATGATTAGTGAAGCTTTAGCATGCCCATTAAAATTAGTTGATGCACAAAAAATTAGATTGGGTTGATGGACAGAATTAGATTATATGATACATGGGGATTATTGATACCATACAGAAAAAGTGATGGTTTCTTTGATGTTGATTTTTTCATCAAGCACTTCCTGAAATCTTAGAACTTTATTAGTCCTATGACCTTTTCCATTTCAGACGGTGATGTTTTCGCCTTGTTCAGGTTCAAAGGGTAGCCTAGGTCAAGGATGGCATAATGCTCTATTTTCTTAGTTCTTTGTGCTTGACTAACATGAAATCTGTGCTTTGTATTGACAAGTATGGACATTTTTTTTGATGGTTGTATTGTCATTTCCTATGTCTGCCATTAATTCGAATGAAGAATGTGTCATAATAACATCATGTGTGTTGGTAATTTCTTGAAGGATTAGATTCTTCAATTTAATTGAATTTCTGTGAATCATTCCCAATCATTTGCGTCTTAAAATTCTGCGATCCATAAACTGAATGGATGTTTGCCTGTTAAAGTTATATACCCTGGAATGAGATGTGGTTTGTTCCTGGAACTCAGGTCAAAGATAAATCCACTGCTGATGGACCAAGCACCTCAGCAGCAGCTGTTGGTGATGCTGAAGATCTACGTGATGACGACGATGATGACGAACTGGACATTGATGAGTTAAATGAACTGGAGGCAAGTTTATCAAGAACGTCAATCCAAATTCAGGAGCGCAGTGGTTGTAAATAGTTTTGAGAGGCAGAGTCTGTGGTCCACATGCCTTTTAAAATGTTGACTCCATGATCCTGCTGAGAAGGGATTTGCATGGCCAATGCATCACTGGCAACCATTTCACTAGCTGCCAATGATAATTAATTGAAAGTTACGAGCCTCCCCTAATCTAGGCAGTTGCTTTTTGACATGATGTCTATTATTCTTGATATCAAGAGTGAGTTTAAGATTGTTATAGAGAGAATGTTTTTCAAAGTGTTATTTAAAGCTAAAATAAAAATAAAAGTTTTCAGAAACACAGTTCAATCATAAAAACAAACATCGCCGAAAACTTGCTTTTTAGATTCATTTGCAAGCTCGTGCTTTTTGCCCATGTCATTTGTAGCAATGTTTGGGTAATAGAGGTGCCCCAAATAATAAACTTTGGAAAAGTAATTATGATTGTTATTGGAGGTTCATTTTCATCAATCTCCCCCATTTGGAGTCATGTGATTACCGGAGATGATGATCATGTCGCTGTTTTAACCATTAGAGCAAATGATGATTATGTCGCTGTGTATTAAGTAATAAGCTAAAGAAAGGGTGTGGGGAATTCATACCTAATATATTGTGGATGTCATTATGGATTATAACACAGTGCATTTATTCTATTTATTTTTTTTTTTTTTGTACTTTTACTTTTTTTTAAATTATCTGTCAATTTTACATTTTTAATATTGAGTTGGTTAAAAATTTTACTTTGTAATTATTTTTAAAATATTGTGGATTGCTATAGTATTTTCTCACATTATTTTTCTATTTTATTTTTCAAAATTATATTTGTTGAATTTATTTTTTTTAATATTGAGCTGATTGAGAATTTAGTTTGTAATTTTTTTTAAAAACATTGTTGATTGCTACAGTTCTCCATATGATTTTTTTTTTGTTTTTTTTTATGATTTTCTCCAAAATTATCCTTTTCGATTTTATTTTTTAATATTGAGCTGGTTAAGAATTACAGTTACAATATGTGAGGGAAGCACTATAACTTTCCTTGCAAATTACTGTGGATTGCTACAATATTTTTTCCTACGTAGTTTTTTTTGTTTTTTTTTCTAAAATTGTCTTTGTCAATTTTTTTTTTTTTAATATTAAGCTGGTTAAGAATTATAATTATAAGTAAATACAAGTAAAGGCTAAATCATGTGGGGAAAACACTAACTTTCCTCACAAAACACTATAGATTGATATAGTTTTTCCTAACATGGTTTTTTTCCAGTTTCTTTTGTATTTTTTTTTGTAATATTTTTTTTCCAAAGTTATCTTTGTCGATGTTTTTTTTTAATATTGAGCTGGTTAGAATTTAACTTTGTAATAAAGTTTAATCATATGGGGAAAGCATTGTAGCTTTCCTCACAAAACACTGTAGATTGCTACAGTATCTCTCCTCATAGTTTTTTTTTCTTATGATTTTTTTTAACATTATTTTTGTTAATTTTATTTTTTTAATATTGAGCTGGTTGAGAATTACAATTATATGTCATTATAAAAAAGGCTAAATTATGTGGGGAAGCACTGTATCTTTCATTACAAAACACTATGAATTGCTACAGTATTTCCAACATGGTTTTTTTGTCTCTGTTTTTTTTTATGTTTTTTTTTATTTTTTTAAATTATCTTTATTGATTTTATTTTTTTAATATTGAGCTAATTGAGAATTTAGCTTTGTAATTGTTTTCTTTAAAACAATGTGAATTGCTGCAGTGTTTTTCCACATGATTTTTTTTATGATTTTTTTAAAAATTATCTTTGTCGATTTTTTTTTAATATTGAGTTGGTTAAAATTATAATTATTATAAAACTAAATCATATGGGAAAAACGTTGTTTTTTTCCTCACAAAATAATGTAAATTGCTACAGTATTTTTCTAAATGGTTTTTTTTTTTATGATTCTTTCTAAAATTATCTTTGTTGATTGTATTGGAGAAAACACTGTAGTTTTCCTCACAAAACATGTCAATTGCTACAACGTTTTTCCTCATGGGTTTTTTTTCTTCCAAAATTATTTTTGTCGATTTTTTTTTAATATTAAGTTGGTAGAGAATTTAGCTTTGTAATTTTTTTTCTTTTTATTAACAGAAAAGCTAAATCATGTGGCAAAAAAATTATATCTTTCCTCACAAAACACTGTGAATTGCTACAAATTATTTTGTTTAGTCTCTAAGTTTTTCATCACCAACACAACCTTTTTTTTTCCGTCATGAAATATTGGCTCCATCATACCCTTAGTTTCTATTACTTATCTAGTGCTGGTTCACAATTATAACACTAATAAGTATATTTATTTTATAAACCCGCAACGACGCGTGAGCATGACATCTCTTAAACCGTTAGAGCATATTGCTTATGTTTTATATATTAGTGTAATTGTTGCATTTCTTTTGGCCCTCGTTTGGTATTGCATGTTTTTTAAATTTTAAATGGATAATGGTAAAATTAAATTTTTTTTAATGGTTTTAGATTAAATATTTGTATTAAATAATTTTTTTAAAATAAAATAAAAAAATTATTTTAATATTCAAAAATCTTCTCCATTAAATAATTAGGCAATCTGTATGTCAAAATCTAGATTTGATTGGGGTGTATGATTAGATTTTGTTTCTAGTAATTTTTGTGGTTCCGCGTGCAGTGGCAGCAGATCCTCCTGAGTCCTGACATGATATTCTAGAGCGAATTAAACCTTAATTAATAGAACATAACAAATGGATTCGGTACTGCTTCTTTTCTCTCTCCTTTGAATTTATGTTCCAGTTGAACAGCTCTAGTATTCTGTATGAAACTTGAAATTTATTATATTCTTTAACTAGTTTTGAAGTGTACTTAAGTTTATTTTTTAAATAATTTTTTATATTAAAATATATAGTAATGATATTTTTTTATTTTTTAAAAAATATTTTTGACATTAGCATATCAAAACGATCCAAAACATACAAAATATATTAAATTTTAACAAAAAAATTTAAATTTTTTAAAAATATGATTTGCACCGTGTTCCCAAACAGTTGTAGCGAGAGATAATAAGTTTTAGAATATGAGTTAATGATATTTTGGGATGCAATCTTTTTAATTTTTTATATTTGAGTGCATCAAATTTTATTTTTGTTATTTGAATGTGTGGTTTTTAGTTTTTTTTTTATAATTAAATGCTTATATTAGACTCTGTTAAATTCATACTTATTACACATCATCTTTGATATGTTAGCTAATATAGTTAAATCTCTATAAATTAAAATTTCTGAGATTGATATTATTTAATTGATAAATTAATAATTTATTAAATAATAATAGAAATAATTTATAAAGGTAATGTTTTATTATTTCTTTAAATATTAAAATTAATACATGTATAATTTATTGTGATTATACAAAGACTATCTAATTATCTAATTATGAATTATTATTATTCTATATATTTTCTTAACTAATAAGTTCATGAATGTAATTAGTTTTATTAAATAGAAGTCATGAATTTATCCATTTTTTTAACAAATTAAAATTACACTCCTTGTATACTTAATTAATATATTTTATAAATATTAAGTCAAACAAAAACATCAATAAAAATAATATATAGTATCACAAATAATTAAACTAAACACAATGGCTTTACATCTCAAAGATGTAAAGAAATCAAACTTTAAAGTTGTTGAATAAGGAATAAATTATTCAAAACATAATAAAAAATGATATGGAAGATGAAGTTGAAAAAAATAATTATGTTCTAGAGATTATTTTGTGCGAAGATGAACTCAAAGCAACAATTAGGTTGCATAATTTTATAAAGGTTATTAATTTATCAAGGTTAGGGTTATAATGTATTTTACTTTATTTTCAATAGTGCATGGGTGCTTTTATTTTTTTTTTCTATTTAAGTGTATATATTCTTATTTCTTTTTATTTGAATATATGCATTTTTAAAATTTTATCAATAAGTGTTACTAAGTTTGAAATTTATAAAATATAAACTTTATAATATTATCTGATCAAGTAAACTAAAATTAGAAATTAAAATAAAAAAATAGTTTAATAATTTATTTAAATTGAAATAGCAATAGAGAAAATATAAAAAAGGAGTGTTAACCATAATTTCTGAGGTAAGAAAATAAAAAAAAGTTATAAAACATTAAAAATATAGGGTTTTGATGAAACTTGATATAGATGTGTGTGTTTGTGTGTATGTATTAGTAAATGAGATTAAAGATTTTATTTGGAAATTAGAATATGTATAAAAAAGTTTTGTTGGATAATGAATTTGTGTCTAAAACTATTAATTTTGTAAAATTAATTATTTTCTTTTTATCTCTTACAATTAGTGGTGAATATGGTTTGGTTTATGAGAAAGTAAAAGAAATCAAATAATCTGATTTATTTTTTTATTTGACAAGTTGCATATATATATATATATATATATATATAACAAGAAAAAATAAAAATAAAAACATTCGATTGAAAATAAAGTGAAATAATAATGCATACATAACTAATATTTCAACATGTTGTGTTAATTTAACATGCATATCACCATGTATTTAATAGAATATAACATAAAACACTTGATTACAAAAACATTGAAGCTTGCACATTTGAATAGTAAATCCAAGGTTGTGTTTATTTTTTAAAAAACAATATTTTTTTTCAACCCTGATTTTCTTATTTATTCTAAATAAATCATGAAAAACTAATAAAACTTGTTTATTAAAGAAGAAATTTATAAAATAGAAAACAAGGGTTTGTTTGACTTTAATTAAAAACACTAAAAGTAATGGCTATAAAACATTAGGTGTACCAAACAAAGCTTTTGTATTTATAGTGGACAATAAAAAAAAAAAAAAACAACTATTTTGGTCCTCTCCAATTTTTTTTTTGAAAAATGGAGAATTAAAAAACAAACGTTTATATTTTCAATTAATAAACCTGGTTTTTTAAAGAAAATCTTTGTTTCTTAGAAAACGTTTTCTAGAAAACTAGAAAAGTTTATACAAGAAAATGTAAAATTGATACACTTAAATTGAAAAAATTAAAAAATTCAGATTCAATTGATAAAAAAAATAAAATTTCAATTGCATCACGAAAATGAAATACTAGAAATGTGCGTGTGTTCGGAAGGATACTTTAGTTTAAAAAATTCCAAATGTTATCCTGTTCCCTAGTTTTTAGTACTTGAGGAGGCTTCTCCTCCAAAGACTCTTAGTTGCCGGTAGAGGTGAGAAAAAAACCAAACCGTGTTAGTTAAGAAATAAATCAAATTGAATAAAAAAAACTAAATCCAATTAAAAAGAACCCATTAGAAAATCCAAAAAAATAATATAATTTTTAGTTTTTAATATAAAATAACTAAATCGAACTAAATCAAACCGAACTAAACCGAAACCAGTCGGTTGGTTTTTGGTTTTTAATTTAAAATAACCGAATCAAACCGAAACTAGTCAGTTAGAACCCGTTTCAGTTCATTTTTTTAATATATTTTATAAAATTTTGGTTTGGTTGTTTTTATAGGTAATAATCGAACCAAACTGAAAATGATCACCCCTGGTTGCTAGCGAATGGGCCATAAGGGCATGCGCCTCTGTACCAACCTATGATGCGGGTAAGGCAAAACGCTTTTTTTTTAAGAATGCATCAAAAGAGACTCCCCACTCAAAATCTTCCCTTTTGTTCATTCAAGATCTTCTTCGTATGGAAGGTAGTTTGCACACTGACCTACTAAGAACTCAAAGTAGTGGAGTCTAAGGTTAGAGGCATATGAACAAGGAAAGTGGGAAAGTGACTTCTTTCTTTTAGGTTAGGCTAGTCAATCTAGGCTTGCTTTAGTTGATTTTGAGTTAATAAAAAATGATAGACAAACTACTTGTAATGGTTGTTTGTGAACTATGAATCATCTAAAGCTATTTCAAGAGTTTGCTGAACTTCTTGTGGATCAATGTCACTCCTTTTCTCTGCATCATTTATTAAAATAGTAACCTTATTATTGCCTATTCTAGCAAAACCGCTCATTTTAGCCATTGTTAACCATTGGTCATTAAGGTGTATTGTCAAAATACCCCGCAACATGAGGCGAGACTATACTACAGAATTTGTTGTGCTTGTCATTTGAGCTAGGAGGTTGTGAGGCTTTCTCTGGGATAAGATGTAGAAATGATTCTTTGATTCTTCCGTATAATAAATTATAAAAGAGAGGCCACTATCGTTATTGAGAATTTGCCGGACGAGAGGGAGAGATGGGTTTATCACATAACTAGCCCCCCTCAAGCTCAATGCCTTACTCAAAAGGCATTGCAACTTCAGCTACTTTAACCAAAAAATAAATTTCACTCATCTTTAGCTAGAATGTGCCCTCACTCTCCTTCTCACACAAGCATGAGTGGTCTAAAATAGAAGCGAGCAACTTAACCTCACAGGGCCACTATAAAAAAAATTAGAAAATACAAATGAAAATACCGATGAAAAAATTATGTTGGTAAATTACAATGACCATTACCGACATTATTTTCCATCCCTGTATCTATTAGTAAACACTAACATAAAAATTCACTCTATATATACAGAGGGAATGATGAAGGGCATTATAATGAGATTCAAAAAGAAAAATCATACGGTGATGTGGTATTTGTACCGACAGAATGACCGACGAAGTTACTAATGAAATAATTTTATCGGTAATGCCATCAGTGATATTTAATTTATGACCTGGCGATCGACCCTCCCCTTCCCTTCCCCTATTTCTCCTTCTTTCTTATGCATTTTTTTCTGCAACAAACAGCTACCCCCTAATCTCAACATAATTCAACCTCTCACAACAAATCCTACCACAACAACACTCAGCTTGTCAGTATCCATGTTCTGATTCAAATTCTAATAAGGATTCTCCACTTTAAGTAAGAAAATGTACCCTTTTTTATTTGAACTCAATTTTAAAATGTTGACTTTTTTTTGCATATTTTTTTTAGTGTGTGTGTGTGTGTGTGT
>Ga0325404_1000994_pt1 | contig 29407 bp, 29 predicted proteins | sample PopdelMetagenome_18_FD_205664 | JGI IMG/M metagenome (GOLD analysis project Ga0325404, IMG submission 205664) | Populus deltoides microbial communities from Bellville, Georgia, United States - Xylem-Control-R1 | ecosystem: Host-associated > Plants > Phyllosphere > Stem > Wood/Secondary xylem...
GGGCATGGGAAGAAATGGAAGGAAAACAGAGCGGAATTCAAGGATGCTTATGGGCCTTGCTCGACCACGATCTTCATGGTATTATTAACTGCACCGATTAACAAAGGGTCCCGTCCATTTAAATGTTTTTTTTTTTCCTTTTAAAAAATAATTTAAACGTAAAATAGTAAGGGCTGCGAGCTAATCCAATTCATTTCTATATCTATATTCTAAACAGATTAATTAAATTCAAGTCATAAGAATGGTAAAGATGACTGCCCACTTAAACTAAACCCCTGCCCTGCATCTATCCGTGTCGTAAAATTGATAATGATTATTTATTATTATTATTATTGATCATATGGTTATTATCAATCCTTAAAACTTGTTCCTCTTACCTTTAAATCACACATCCTAACTGTTTTGTTTATATTGTATTTATTCTCATAGTTTTCATTAAACTAAACTATATAATTTATGTTCCATTTCTTGAATAATCCATTCCCACTTTTTTTTCTTTTTTTTTTTAATTTCTACCTCCTAATTTATTTATTTTTTTTTAACCGTGGAGGAACAAAATTAATCTTCTCTTTATATACACATAAATAAATAAATCTCGTGAGATTATAACAAGCCGTAAAACGACGGCATCTCTTTCACTCCTTTCTACGTTTTTTTAAACTCTCTCTCTCTCCCCACCACAAGTACACAACACAACACCTTGCAAGTGCTTTGCTTTGCTTTTGTCCCTGCAAAACCCTAATTTTCAATCCACGATGATTGGTCCTTTCACAATCACAGGTAGGGTTCTACTACTCTCGTTCTCAAACTCAATTTCAAGTCTAAATCTCGATGCTATTAATTAATTATTGTTTCTTTGCCCTGGATGTCTCCATCTTTCAATGTATTATTCTGCTTTTTTTAATATGCTGATTGCTGTAATGTCTCTCTAACGGGTCTTGCCTATTTTGCTCACTCCTCTTATAAAAAAAAAGATAAACCTAAACTTTTCTTAATTAGTATGTAATGTACACGTTAGATGGAAAATTGCAATGCCATTTCTTTTGAGGAATGTTTTCAAAAAATGAATTTTTTTTTTCTTGCAAGTAAATGCAGGTTGACGAGTTATTTTGCTAATTTAATTTGGCTGAAGAAAGGGAAGATTTTAGTTGACGATAGGGGGATTGATCCTCATAAAAGCTCAATGGCTGCTATAAGTCCTATAGAAATCAGTTCATCTGATAGTGATTTCAATTTTACTGACGATGATGAGGTTGAAATATCGCCTGTAAATGCAAGGGACTCTGCCAATACCAGGACGCTTCCGGATTGGGCTACTGCTCATCCCACAACCTCAAGATATATAGGTCGGTTTCATTGAATTTTGCTATACCACCAAGGACTGACTTTCCCGCTTCTTCTTTTCATTCCCTATTTATCTAAACCTCACTCTCGCATTGCTATACGTAAATGGCCGATCTCACCAAAGTTGAATGTATTACTAATCTTGGTGACAATGAACTAAATTTGCATTGCAGGTTATGGCGGGCAGACACAAAATGCCTCCCCTCTTAAAAGACCATATGCTTCAAATGGGAGTAGTTCATCAAATGTAAATGACCTTTCATGGATGAAGATCCACGGTCAACCTACCAATGGTGCCAACATTAGAGACAGAAGTTGGCCTATTGATCGAGGCGATGGTACTCGGCATTTTATAGGGACTGGGAATGTGGGTCAGCCTCGGACTGTTAATTCTCAAATTGCTAATGTTTCTGGTGCAGATTACGAGAAGCTTTCATCCCAACAGGCTTTAAAGAGGACCCTTCCGTCATCTCTTCATCCATCTGAACCGAGTAATAAAGCAAACAACATGGTAGAGAATGCCAGCAGCAGTGGGTCTCGTGATATCTATGGAAATGCTTATCATCTTGCAGGACCAGGTGTAACTAATAGCAGGGGTTATACAAGAGACATTCACAGCAAGCGCAATAATGATGATATTATGATGTATGAAAATAACGGAAGCAGGATCCCACCTCCATCTTTTATGCATGGAAAACCTTCTGCACAATTTCCTGGTCCAAGTGAACCTGTGTATCACTCCATGGCTGGGGATGAAAATGCTGCTGGAATGGACGAGAGACTGGTCTATCAAGCGGCACTGGAAGTATGTGGAGTTAATTTTACCTTATTATTTTAATTGCTTATATTGTATAAACAGGATTTGGGGTTTCCTCTTTGCTGGTTACGAGCATAATTTTGATTTCATAGCAACTCATTTTCGGTCATTGTCTTTTTTTCATACTATAACTAGCATTTCTTTTCAAGTGTTGGTAGGGCTGTAATAGAGTTGAGCTCAGCCAAGCAGCATGTTGTTCAAGTTTGGTTGTTTTAGATGTAAACTGAGCCTGAACACACCTCAACCTTAACATTAATTGCAAAAAACTTTCAAGTTTTGTTTGCTAAGAGCTTGGACTTGTTCAGAAGCATAACTGATGAAGCAAACCCAGACAATTTTGACTTGTTTTTGATTCGTACCAACATTTTATTTTACTTAATAATGCACATGACCTTATGTTCATATTTCAGAAAGCTATCTATTACGTTCTTTTATTATTTTTTGGAACTGTAACCTGTCCATTTTAATTTTAGTTTTTTGTCATATGAAATTTAGCATTTTTATGATAGTATTATTACATAATTACCTTGTACAGAAAAAAAATGTACTTTTCTGTCCTGATTATCTGGAGCCAAGAAAAACTATTCAAGCCTAGTTTTCATAACAATCAAGTTTTAGTTCGTGTAACATTTTGTTTGGCTAGTGACAGCGTTTTTCCAAGAAAACATGTGTGGAGTTTTTTTGTCACTTGGTCTATCTTAGAGCCCAGCATTGCCAGATCGCTGTTATCTCTAAACTCTCATAAAACGAATGACTTGATTTCTGTGTTCATGAAGAGATATTGAGCTCTTATCAATTTTAATTTCCTATGTTTTCCACTTTGGGGACCTAACAAACAACAAATACAGCTGTACTCAATCTTTGACTTGCATGCCTTACTTTTTATGTACAGTTCTAGGTGAGTACCATCCACCATGATTTATAGGCTTATTTCTGTCTCCGCTGCTGGTATCTGGGCCCATTTGTTTTTGCGGGGCACCGCAAAAACAAATGTAGCCTTACTTGTTTTAAAACTTTTGAGTATAACAAACAAAATTATGCTGGTTCTTTTCTTAATATTTCAAGTTGCTGGGAGACAAGTCAATGTTTGAAGTTCTTGAAAATTTTATAAAGATGATGAACATGTATTCTTGCAGGATCTTAATCAACCAAAAGTTGAAGCTAATCTACCTGATGGTCTTATGTCTGTGCCTCTTCTCAGACATCAGGTTTTACCATTTTACTGATAATCTACAAGTTGGTTAGTGTATTTTACATTTTTCATTGAAGTTGTTTTATTTTACAGAAAATTGCTTTGGCATGGATGCTTCAGAAGGAAACAAGAAGTTTGCATTGTCTAGGTGGAATTTTAGCTGATGATCAGGTTATGCATTTAGAGAAGTCCATTTTATTCTTATTGCGTTTGTTCATGATTAATTCTTTTTTTGGTTTAGACCTACATATCTGCCATCACTCATTATGATCTCATACTCCAGGGCCTTGGTAAAACAATCTCAATGATTGCCCTTGTACAAATGCAAAAGTCTTTGGAGACAAAATCGAAGTCTGAAGATCAGCGCAATCACAAAACTGAAGCATTGAATTTGGATGACGATGATGATAATGGAACTCCTGTCTTGGATAAAGACAAGCAGACTGGAGAGTCGGCTGATATTAAATCTACCCCAGAAGCTGGTTCTTCTACAAAGGCAATTAGTAGACGTAGACCAGCAGCAGGTACACTAGTGGTGTGTCCGGCGAGTGTTCTCCGACAATGGGCCCGGGAGCTGGATGATAAAGTTGCTGATGGAGCCAAACTTTCTGTCCTGATCTATCATGGCGGCAATCGTACAAGGAGTCCTGATGAATTGGCTAAACATGATGTGGTTATGACTACATATTCAATTGTAACTAATGAAGTTCCAAAACAGCCTTTGGTTGATGAGGATGAGGCTGATGATAAAAATGGTGAAAAGCATGGATTATCTTCGGAGTTTTCAAATAATAAGAAGAGGAAGAAGACTTCTAAAGTCAGCAAGAAGAGAGGCAGAAAGGGAATGGATAGTTCCTCTATTGATTGTGACTTTGGTGCACTTGCTAGAGTGAGCTGGTCTAGGGTGATACTGGATGAAGCTCAAACTATAAAAAATCACCGAACTCAAGTAGCTCGAGCCTGCTGCAGCCTTCGTGCCAAAAGAAGGTGGTGCTTATCTGGAACACCTATACAAAACTCAATTGATGATTTATACAGCTACTTTAGATTCCTCAGATACGACCCTTACGCTGTTTACAAATCATTTTACAATACCATAAAAGTTCCTATATCCAGAAACTCATTGCATGGTTACAAGAAGCTGCAGGCAGTTCTAAGGGCTATAATGTTGCGTCGTACAAAAGGTGATCGCTCTCGTTCTTTGGATCAATGTAGTTGGGGGGGGGGGGTTTACCTAAAAAAATCATACTTTTTTTTATGTCAAGCACTTCTACATGAGACCTGTGCAGTTGGTTTCTCTCTTTTGATTTCCTTCCAGGAGTATAATCATGCTGCGTGTTTATCATACTCAAATATTTTATAGCAGCATCTTTTATTCATCACATATAAATGAGATAAAGATGGTAATTCTCGGCAGGATGAATGGGAAGAGTTTATGGGTTGCTTAAAGGCCTGCCTCTTGAACTTTCTTATTTGAATTTCATTTTATTGGTTTCGTGAATAATTAAGAACATGGATATTCATGAACTATTTCTTTCACAGGGATGTTAAATATTTGCTTTATAATTTTATCAGTTTTATTTAGATTGTATCTTGACAAACACATTTATTCAAACTTGAGTTTTTATGTTAGATCCTTGGAAACTGTGTTCCATTGCTTTAATGTTGTCACATAACAGAGATCGATTTTTGTGCAAGCATTTCTTCTAACATAATATTTGTTGCTAAATGTGATATAGCAACATTGATTGATGGGCAGCCTATAATTAACCTGCCACCAAAATCAATCTGCTTGACAAAGGTAGACTTCTCAACTGAGGAGCGGGCTTTCTATACTCGGCTAGAAGCAGATTCTCGTTCTAAATTCAAGGTACTTTTTACCCCACTTAGTTACTTTGTCAAGCAAAATTGTATTTGATATTTTCTTTCCCTACTGAATTAGCTAGTGTTTTGATTCAACCAACCAATATGTTGTTGAAATCAGCACTATTCTGTTTTTTTTTTTCTTTGGGATGTATCATGCATGTGGGATATTAGGAAACTGATTAAGTATTAACTATGTCTATCTAAATTGTAATTGCAATGTCATCAAAAAATAAGGTCAGTCCATATTGTAAATAGAAAAGGCCAGGGAAAGCTACTCTTGGAAGGGAATTAAATATGCTGTTTTGATTGAGAAAACTATAACATTATGATGTAGAACAATTATTCTAGAAGTTCATGGACCAGATTGACAAGCCAAGCCTAAAAAGAAGTCCACAAAGAAACCGGAAAGTTTCTCATATGAAGGGCGTGTTTCCCAAAAATTTTGATTTTTTTTTTTGCTTAAAATGAATTTTTTTTAATGTTTTTAGATTGTTTTGATGCTAAAAATGATTTTTAAAAAATAAGAAAACTTCATTTTGATGTATTTCTAAGCGAAAAACACTTTGAACCGCCACCGCTACCACAATCCCAAACAAGCCCAAAGCCTAAAGTTACTATTTTCCTGTTTTAATTATTTTCCTAGTTAATTTTGGGTTTTAATTATTTGTTTCCTTTTTAGCTTAGTACTTATAATTTAATTAGTTTTTTACTATTTATAAATCCTAAAGCTACATGAATTCTAGTTATTAAATAAGTTTTAATTAGGAATCCATTCCTATAAAGAATTTTATTACTAATATAAATAAGGAGTCTAGTTTATTTTATGGAGATCAAAATTATTATTCAAATTCAATAAAAATATCAGTGAACTTTCTCTAAATTTCTCAATAGTTTGGTCTGTAATCTTAGGACTTGAGAACCCTAGTTTTGTCTTTGCTATACGTTGCGTCAGATGATATTAGGCTGGTTAACATTCGGATTGATGGCGAACTGTGAAGAGAATCGTGGAGAAGTTGGTGGCTACTATCTCCATGACGTTGATAAGGGGATGCAAGCTGTTTGAGATCAGCTGGATTGCCATTCAGTAGCAATAACAACTTTAAAGGGGCGAATGCAAAATGAGTTTGACGACATCAATGCTAGAGTTGATGACCAGGCTTGAGGCACGAAGGCTGCACACAAACATGAACTGGGGAGGAAGATAGGCATGTGCCAGGGTTGATGCTCGTGGCCAACCTGTCATTGAACCAGTTCGTGCAAGTCCTCGTGGTCAGTATGACTACGATATTCATATGGTGAAGAATATCTATTTTGGTTGATGGAAGGCACAAATAGGAATTGCAAAGAGGAGAGGGATATACTTGGAGACTTACTTCAAGGTCTACCTTATCTTAGATCTATTTCTAAAATTCCATCTAGACAACCACTTATCTATGTGAAGGGTATAAACTAGATGGAGGCTGTGAGACCTTGTCAATTCAAGACAAACAACCACAACCCGAGAGACGAAAATCGATTAACGTGATTGAAGGTTAGTATGAGCAAGAACTTTTCGATGACCAGGATTTTCCATGCGAACCTGAAGGAGATGATGAAAAAGAATTATATGATGATGAAGATCTGGCAAACAAGAACATGGAGGACTTGATAATTTTTGACAAGTCTTCCGGAGATATTATGAAAGATTATTTTGGTGTTCCTTTAAAAACAACAGTTGAAGTATCGAAGGACATAGATAATGGTGAACTCAAGTTTGAATTAGAAAAATGTGGGAATGAACTATAAATGACCTTCATAAGAACAAAAAGTGTAACATTAGATATGAATTTTTTCTTATTATACACGCACTATAAATTAAATTTTAAAGTTTATAGGTGAAAGACTTGCAATTTTGTGAATAAGTTAGCTACAATAATATATTCGAACTATTGTTTCTTTGGGGTGGAAGAATTCAATTTCTGATAGATAACTCGAGGACAAGTTTTTCTTAAGTGGTAGAGGTTGACGTAGAACAATTATCCCAAAAGTTTATGGACTGGATTGACAAGGCCAAGTCTAAAAAGAAGTCCATAAAGAAACCGAGAAGCATTTCATATGAAGCTTGAAGTTACTATTTTCCTGTTTTAATTATTTTTCTAATTAATTTTGGATTTTAATATCTGTTTCCTACTTGACTTGAGACTTTTAATTTAATTAATATTTTATTATTTAGGAATCCTAATGCTAGATGAATTCTATTAATTAGTTAAGTTTTAATTAAGAATTCTTTCCTATAAAGAATTTTAGTACTAGTATAAATATGAATGTCTATTTTATTTTATGGAGATCAAGATTGTTATTCAAATTCAATAAAAATATCAAAGAATTTTCTCAAAATTTCTCTACAGTTTGGTCTGTAATCTTAGAACTTGAGAATCCTAGTTTTATCTTTGCTATACGTTGCATCACATTAATGCAACAAATATCTATTGGTTTAATACAGTTTCCAAACACTTTTTTTCCCACCATTTTTAGAGATTGCAATAATCTTCAAATGCTAAATTTCCTACTTTACCAGTGCAATACCACATTTCATTTGCTATGGTACCTTGGCATCATGATCACCTCTGCATGCCAGACTCAAAGAACCACTCGTATCAATCCTACTTCATATGTGGCTGTTAAAATTGCTGTTGAAGCTTGCAAAATTGGAAGCACATGTGCAAAATTCTGCTTTAGATAACATGTTGCATTTGCTTTCTTGTATTTGCATATTTCTTTTGTTCTAAATCACAATTTACTTATTAATCATGGATTCTTGCAAAATAAATAAAGAAAATTAAGCACTATCTTTATCATGATGCATTTGGTTTCTTGTTTTTTTCCCCACATCATGATTCCCTTTATCATGTTGCATATGTTGTTGAAATCAGCACTATTCTTGTATTTGCATATTCAATAAATATGGCAGGGCTGTCTTTATTTTGGGGTTAATGGACGGAGATAATTATGACCAAGAAATTAAGCACCATTTCTACGATGTTCCCTCCTGTTTGTGTGATAAAACTTATCATGATGCTCCATTCCTGAACGCACATATTGGTGCTAGACTGACATTTATTGCCTGATGGTACTGGGTTTTAAAACATGCTAAAAATATTGAAGGCCCATCCACTTTCACAGAGGATTCTTTTCTCGTATTTTGGAGATCGATTCCTGCTTTATTGAATACTAGGCATTTTGAATTATCATGTATCTTAACGTTATAGGTTTCTATCTTTCAGGCTTATGCCGCTGCTGGCACAGTGAACCAAAATTATGCAAATATACTTTTGATGCTTTTGCGACTTCGCCAGGCTTGTGACCATCCACTTCTTGTTAAAGGTTTTAATTCTGAATCTGTAGAAAAAGATTCAGCTGAAATGGCAAATCAACTTCCCAGGGAGATGGTGGTGGATCTATTGAATCGCTTGACCTCTGCCCTCTGTCGTGTATGCAATGTGAGTCATCTTAAAAACCTGGACTGCTTTCCCAAATATTCAATGCCCCTTGTAAGATCTTGTTGGGCTTTCTCTTTGCTGCTGCCATAGAACAACTGGTGTTGAATATCATCTCTGTTGCACCCCCCGCGCTTCTTGTCTCTTGTCTATTGTTGCTTTGTATGTGATGCATTTGTTGATGGATTTTTTACATGTGAGAGCTTCTAAGTCTTGCAGTGAAAATAGCGCCTAGCTTCTGATTTTGAGTATCTACCTGCAATAATAATCTGTTTGATGATTTGAACTACTAGGAAAAGCAGAGTTAATCTGTGGGGTAGTATAATGGTCTTTGATCCATGGGCCAAGCTCCTTCACATAGTTGAATGCAAATCATATTTTGCTTGAGCAACTTAAAAAGCTTTGCACAGTGCATACTTATTGTTTATCCTCTGCCGACCATGCTTAATAAACTTGTTGAAATTGTCCCAATTCATGCCTGTGCTGGCTGCTGGCAGGCATGTTTCAACTGCTCCTAGACATTGTTTGTTCGATACTATTTTAATCCTGTTAGTATCTGTGAAAACACAAATTTTCACCAACGAGAACCCTAAATCCTTGTTGCTAATGTACTTCTTTGCCAATCATGTTAGTGTGTAGTTCTTTTCTGGAAATGCTTGTTCCATGCCACTTAGTTCTTTTCTGGAAATGCCTGTTCCATGTCACTTGGTGATTGCACCTTTTTCAGCATTTAGTGATTACATCTTTGTCTATGCCACGTTAGAGGAATCTCTTTTTGGAGTGTGAGTATGTACCCGCTTTAAATTAATTAACAGCGTCTGACTAGTGAAAACAAACACTGTACCATCCTGCATCAGACTGGTCTAATTTTTCTATTGTATGATGGTCCTACAGGATCCGCCTGAGGACTCTGTTGTTACCATGTGTGGCCATGTTTTCTGCAATCAATGTGTATCAGAATACTTGACAGGAGATGATAATACATGCCCTGCTTCTGACTGTAAAGAACAACTTGGTTCTGATGTTGTTTTCTCTGAAGCTACTCTTAGAAGAAGAATCTCTGACACCTTTGATGCTAGTTCCTCACATTCCAAATTTGATGATAAGTCAATAGTCCTTCAGCATGAGTATAATTCCTCAAAAATCAAAGCTGTTCTTGAGGTTATTCAGTCACATTGTAAGGCAGGGAGTCCAATTTCAGAGTTTAATGGTTCTGCAGGATGCATTGAAACATCAATGGCATATTCAAGGTTGTCAACTGAAGGACCAATAAAAGCAATTGTTTTCTCCCAGTGGACTAGCATGTTGGATCTGGTTGAGTTTTCATTGAATCAGCATTGTATCCAGTATAGGAGGCTTGATGGTACAATGACTCTAAGTTCAAGAGATAAGGCTGTTAAAGATTTCAACACTGATCCTGAGGTTTGCCCCCAACCTCATGAATTCTCAAAATAATCTTATTTCATGAAGGTGTTTTCTTCATCTATTCCAAACGGGATACCTGTTAATTATCAAGACCTCTAGCTGACAAACAGAGTACCATGTCATACACACTATTTAATAGCTAGCCAAATCATGCAATACTAAACTCCTCTGTCAAATTGATGACATTGCGTGTGGTGATCATTCCTGAAGCCATACATTTTGCATTGCATTCAGCATCTGAATGATTCAAGTTTATAATATTGATGACATTGCACATGATGATTGTTCCTGGTGCCTTCATTTTTTCATTACATTCGTTCAGTATCTGAATGATTCAAGTTTATTGTCTTGGCATTGTCTTTCATCATCAAGTTTATTGTCTTGGCATTGTCTTTCAACATCAGAATGATTGAAATTTATTGCAGGTAACTGTGATGCTAATGTCCCTGAAGGCAGGAAACCTAGGTTTGAATATGGTGGCTGCATGCCATGTCATCCTTCTGGATCTTTGGTGGAATCCAACCACTGAGGATCAGGCTATTGATCGAGCCCATAGGATTGGACAGACCCGTCCTGTTACAGTAACACGACTTACCATAAAAGACACCGTTGAAGATAGAATATTAGCTCTTCAGGTATTATTTCTTTCTACAGGTCATTGCTTCTGCCTTTACATATCTGGATTACTGTTTAATGTGATTCCTGTGGTTTGCTACCTGGGGAGCCTAGATGTTAGTCAGGTTAAAGAGGGAAGTTTTTGTTGTATTTTCTTTCAACTAATTCTAAATCTTTCATTTCTCTTTTTGTTATCTCTTGTAAATATCATATACCAACACCAATCCAGAATAGGCAGAAAGTCTGGGAGTGGAAAGGGTTTTTTTTTCTTCGGTTTGTCAGGAACAGTGAATCCCTGAACAGAACCACACGGGATTCTGTTAATTCTCAAAATACCTATGTTCAGGTTTACTGTGCCTTGCACTTGATAAATCCAAGAGAATTGCCTTTTCCTTTATTTTTATCGAGGAAAGTTATCAGAGAGAAAAGTTGAGGATTAACGATGCATGCTATAAAATACGAGTACATTAAATCAAGGTGGAATGTAATTATAGAAACGAAATGGTTATTAGCCAATTATGGTCCTTTTTGAAGTTCTTCTTAGGGTAAATTTGGAAACAGCATTACCATTCAACATTTCATATGTCTAGAATACAACCTGTTGCACTTCCAGGGTGGTAGATAGTACGGCAGTTTTGGAGGTGCCAGATGCTCAAGCCTTTGTAAATGACAATGATAATATTACTTGTAATCTTGAAGCGTGATCTAATGCTGCTTCTTCCTTATTTTTTGGGGGGGTGAATTTGGGTGCCTGCTTGTATGTGCATTTCTCTGCAATCTTATATTTGAAGTTTTGACGCTGGTTTTGTAAGATGATTTGTGCTAATCACTATTTGCAGGACGAGAAGAGAAAAATGGTTGCATCTGCATTTGGCGAAGATCAAAGTGGGGGTTCAGCTACTCGTCTTACTGTGGAAGATCTCAAATATCTATTTATGGTCTAGGACACCGCCCCAATTCATTCACTTTGCATCTCATCGTCATCTATTTCTTACTCGACTAGGAAAATGCTCCGGGGCAAGTGAAACATGATTTTTAACCAGTTAGGAAGTCAGGAGGGATGTAGTGGCTGCACTTGTTAATGCCTACCACCCTTGTTGTAGCTCAAATCAAAATCGTGGGGGTTGGCATGTTTTTGGATGTTCTTTTTTTTTTTTTTGAGAGCCATAATTGGCATTTTTGCTTTCATCAAGTGCAGAGGACACCGAAGGCAAAACTATTTGTAAATATTATCATAACTGCCTCATGTATATCAAGCAATTTGTTTGTGCAAATGCATCGAGAGAGTGTGTGTGGTGTGTGTCCTATCTACGTACAGACACCGAGGCCTGGTCATGACCTGGTGGTTTCAAGGGAGATGGAGAAACACATTAAATAAAAAATAAAAATAAAAGTATATCTTTGCCATCAACGAGGACCAGTGGACCTTGCCCATCGGGGACAAGTTTCTCTTTCAATATTCGATTACGTTTCAATGCAGCTGAGCACATCCCAGATCCAAACCCCCTCCATTTCTTGTATGTATTTTTAGCTTGAATTGTAGTTTTCACACGCGTGGACACAGAATGGTCATCCTACTCTCAGATCAATGATCCATTAGCTTGTAATGATCTAGTGGCTAGACCGAATGCACCCAGTTTGGTAACTTGCTCGGGCCAGGGTGTAAGACGCACACTTTTTTAGATGAGGATCTAATTGAAATATGTGAAAAAGTATAGGGGCTAGGAACATGATGTTGTTTGCCCTGGTAAAATATCTTGCCTTTAATAAATAGCAACGAGCCCTGGGAAAGAAACCGAAACCACAAAAATTATCCAAAACAATGGCCACCTCGAAGCTTCTAGCTTCCACCCTCCGCAAAACCCTAACCACCTCTTCCTCCTTCCGCCGCTTCTCCACCGCAGCGGCAGAAGCAGTCGCGCCGGCATCAGAACCCGAAGATTCCATGACAATAAAAGGCGTGAAAATCTCATCTCGTCCTCTCTATCTCGACATGCAAGCAACATCTCCAGTAGACCCTAGGGTTCTCGACGCGATGCTCCCTTACTATCTCGCTCGCTACGGCAACCCTCACTCACGGACTCACCTTTACGGTTGGGAATCCGATCAAGCCGTCGAAACGGCCCGCTCTCAGATCGCCGATTTAATTGGCGCGTCGCCGAAAGAAATTGTCTTCACTTCAGGAGCGACGGAGTCTAATAATATTTCAGTCAAAGGAGTTATGAAGTTTTATAAGGAAAAGAAACGACATGTCGTTACTACTCAGACGGAGCATAAGTGTGTTTTGGATTCTTGCAGGCATCTTCAGCAAGAGGGTTTTGAGGTTACGTATTTGCCTGTTGGGAATGATGGCATTGTTGATTTGGAGAAGCTGAAGGGATCGATTCGGCCGGATACTGGGCTTGTTTCGGTGATGGCGGTGAATAATGAGATTGGTGTGATTCAGCCAATGGAGGAGATTGGGGAAATTTGTAAGGAGTTGAATGTTCCATTTCATACGGATGCTGCGCAAGCGTTAGGGAAGATTCCGATTGATGTGGATAAGTGGAATGTGAGTTTGATGTCTTTGAGTGGGCATAAGATTTATGGGCCGAAAGGGGTTGGTGCTTTGTATATGCGTAGGCGGCCAAGGATAAGGGTGGAGCCCCAAATGAATGGGGGTGGACAAGAGAGAGGGATAAGGAGTGGGACGGTGCCTACTCCTTTAGTCGTGGGAATGGGGGCAGCCTGTGAATTGGCGAAAAAGGAAATGGAGTATGATGATAAGAGGATTAGGGCGTTGCAAGAGAGGATGTTGAATGGTGTTAGGGCTAAGCTTGATGGTGTTGTGGTGAATGGGAGTGTTGAGAGGAGGTATGCTGGGAATTTGAATCTCTCGTTTGCTTACGTTGAAGGAGAGAGTTTGTTGATGGGGTTGAAGGATGTGGCTGTGTCAAGTGGAAGTGCTTGTACGAGTGCTAGTTTGGAGCCTTCATATGTGCTGAGGGCATTAGGGGTGGATGAGGACATGGCACATACCTCCATTAGGTTTGGAATTGGGAGGTTTACCACGGAGGAAGAGATTGATAGGGCAATTGAGCTCACGGTGCAGCAAGTTGAGAAGTTGAGGGAAATGAGCCCGCTTTATGAGATGGTAAAGGAAGGGATTGATATTAAGCAGATTCAATGGGCACAACACTGATTGGATTAGACTAATGCTATGAATATCACTGTGGGGTAAGCAAGGAGCTTGCGATGTGGATCTTCTGCCATTAAGAATAGCTTGTTGGGTCAAGTGTATGCAGAAGGGATGGGTATCAGCATCCAGGTTCTTACTCTATGATTTCATTGTACATGCCTTTGAGAACTTTTATAATTTATCAATGATAGAATTTTGGAACTAGTTATCTTAAATTATACTGTCTGTTTATTTTGTCTAGACACACTTTTTGACACCAAGAGCAATAAAGTGTGCTTCTAGGTTGATGTACTAGTTATTTTCTAATGGATGGATGGATTTGTACCATGATGATTTTGATAATGTTCCAATTTGTGTTTTGTGTGATAATGGTTGGTTTATACTTTCCATTTGTTGGTTTTGGAGTTGAATGTCTGTTAATAATTCTCAAATCAAAGCACTGGATCTGATTTCAAAATGTAAATGAACTCATACATTGGATAAATGCCCAATTTACCAATCTTTATGAAGTTTCTCTGTCTAGATTACATCTTATTTTGTCATTGGCCATTGACTTGGTTGGCTTCCAATTTTAACTAAAGATTTAGTCCACTGATTATAGGTTTTTTGATCCGAGACATGGTTCACACGTCCATACGATCTATGATGACGGAGGATAGCCCAGCCCTTTTGTTATTGGATTGAAAGATTGGGCTCACCCAAGCCCAAGTTATTAGATTTTATTTATTTTTATTATTAAACTTCAATTTTTATTATTTTGTTAGACTTTTATTAGATAGTGGGTTTTAAGCCCAAATTTGATTATGATTAGGGTTTTATTATTTATATGTAATTTTTGACATTACAAAAAGTTTTTTTTTAATTGAATAAAATTCATAGAGTTGCATATTTTTTCCAACTCAATTCTTCTCTTTTCTAGCCTTTTCTTCTCTTTCCTTAGCTCCTCTTCTTAGCTTCTTCTTTTCTTTCTTATTAGGCTTCAAATCTTCTTTTGTTCCTTGTCACTTTTGATATTGAATGATTTCATTGTATTTCTTTTCTACATGTAGACAAGTCTTGGAAGCAACTGATATAATAATTGACAAGGCAGTTATTTTATTCCATGCTGGAGGGCACATGCTGCAAAATACTTGGAGAGTGTAGACCCATACAGACCTGTATTCATTCAGGTTTGAAAGCAAAAGCATATGCTTGGAGTCTCAATCGAAAGAAATCTAATTGCAATTTGAATCTATTAAAGTTCTGAGAGGCAGTAGATCAGAAAACATAGCATTGCCTCTCTAGTAAACCTAGAAATGTGTTAGGGCCACCTTTTGACTAGCTTCTTAATACAGCAGATATACCTAGGATTGTCGAAGTTGGTCATTATTATGATGCTAATGGTGAGCCCAACTTCTTAATCATGCTATTTTTAGCTGCGCATGCTCAACTCATTTTTCCCTTTTCTTTTTATTCTCATTTTACACCTTAATCAAGGATTTTACAAGCTCAACTATGCTATTAGCATGGATTATCTTCTGAATTTCGAGTAGTAAGAGAAGAAGATGTCTAAAGTCATATAGTTCCTCAATTGATTGAGTTTGTGGTCCACTTGCTAGAGTGGGTTGGGTTAGGGTGACACTAGATGAAGTGGGTTGGTTTAGGACTATAGCGATCCTGGATGAAAGTTCAAACGATAAAAATAACCGAGGTGGCTCGAGCTTGCATCAGCGTTTGTGCCGAAAGGTGTTTGTGTGGAACACCAATCCAAAATGCAATTGATGACTTGTACAGCTACTTGGATTCTCACATGATCCCTGTGCTCTATCAAAATCATTTTCAATGCCATACAAGCTCTTAATCCAAAAGGTGACTCCATGGTTACAAGAAGCTGCAAGCAGTTCTGGGAGCTATCATGATGTGCCATACAAAGAGTTGATTGCTTTCTCTCTCTGGGTCAGTATTCATATGGGGATATTTAGTATTTACAACCCCCAACCCCCCCCCCCCCCCCCCAAAAAAAAAAAAAAAAAAAAAAAACAAAACAAAAAAAAAAACAACTTTAACGAAAGCATCTTAATTCATCAGATATAAAGCACAATAAGCACAAACACTTCGAATAGGAGTTGCTGAGGATTTGATTGCTGTTTTATGTTTTCTGTGATATCCATATGCATGTTAAAACATGCTCTGAACCTTAAACTGAACAATAGAATTTAATACAAGTGACCTAACTGATCATCGTGCCCAAAAAGCGGAAAATTTTTGTACAACCAATCAAACAAAAACTCCAATGTCGTAACCTGGCAAACAATTAGAGGGATTAAAACAAAGACAACAACGGTGCGTCTTTGTACTAATTATCTAGCCCAAAAACATGGTTGACATTGGTTTAATTAATTAATTTTAATCAATATTTGATTGATTCAAGTATGCTTTAGAATATGGTGTGTAAATATTAGATTGAGGTTGATCCTACTAGGAGCAGAAACAAAACCAGGTACCTGTCTTCTCATTTTGTGCATAGACAAACACTGCACAATCATCTTCCTACAAAAAATCAAACCACTTCCATTTCGTGATTTTGTTGTTGTATTCAATTGATGCTATAATTCAAGTGCTTTTACCAAACATTGCAAAATAATATCGTTTCACACTTGATCCAATATTAGATACTCCTGAAATAACATTTCATTAATCCTCTTGGTAGAACAACCACATAGCATCCTTTTCCATCATCATGTGTTGTATTTGTATTCCTACCCTTAATTGTGAGCTCCTTTCTTTATAAAACCACTATCACTTTCAAAATTAACTTCCCCTTTAACCTGGAGCAGCCATTTTGCCATCTCATATTAACAACTACATTACAAAAGGTCCTACTCTGAGATGCTTTTATCACAAGCATTGCTTTCCTCTTTATGCATTGATTCCATTTGAAGCTTCCATGCTTTCCCGAGTCCTGCTCTTCTTACTCTCTCCATTTTTCCTCATCTTCCTTTTCTTCTTGGAGTGACTCTCTTCAGCAGATTGGTCAACATTAAAAGTCCTGTATATGTTATTTTCAGTCATTAGTATTGCAAATCTGAAGTAGACAGAAAAGAATGCTGCACGCAACAAAAGAATTACATCAATTCCCAAGATCCTCAATGAAAAGAATGGATAGTAAATTGCAAATGTCCATCAATATCTGTTCAAGTATTTTTTTTTCCTTTGTGTTCATTGGGAGGCTAGAGAATAGCTCTCCCGGTCTCAAAATCTCTCCTGTCCCGGATGTAAATAAGATTGGATGCAGCCAAGTGACTTCACCATCTAAACTAGCTAGCAACAGAGAATTTCTTCACAAGTTAAAAAAAATGCTCTTCATGATTCCAGAAATTGATGCACGGTCTTTGACAAAAAAGAATTGTACCTATATGCCATGAGTTTCGGGGGGGAAAAAGAGAAAAAAAACAAGATTACTTGTCCTGTGTCAAAAAAAGGCAACTCACCCATAGTACAGATAAGCCCCTTGGTACCACCTCAAAGCAAGCTTTGAAGGGAGTTTAAAATGATCAGGTATTGTGCATATATGTCGTGCGTGTGAGTCTACTTATCTTTGACTTGAAAGAACCATAGTACAGATAAGCCACTTGGTACCACCTCAAAGCAAAGCTTTTGAAAGTATTTTAAAATGATCAGGTATTGTGCATATATGTCGTGTGCGTGAGTCTACTTATCTTTGACTTGAAAGAAAAGAAAAAAAAATAATGCATCGTAACACCCTACGAATTAGTACAAAAATTATTGTTTCCCATTTACTATGTCCTGGGTTATTCCCCTTGCCTATAACCTGAACATAAATTTCTAACCTAAATAACAGGCTAGCATCCACTGAAAGGATCTCAAAAGCAATGGATAAAACAGGAATCAGAAGGTTCCACATAGAGATATTCAGTACTCACACAAAGCTCTGTTGCTTCTGATTTTGTTCCTCTTGCATAAACACAACAGGGTCAAAACTGGTAGACTTGTCCTCATCTTGCTTGCCTTCTTCCTCTTTAATGGCGTTATTGTGGCTGCCACTGCAAGTCCCAGGCATTTTCTTATCTGCCTGTTCTTTCCTTTTCCTCTTTGGCTTTGCACCATTTTCATGCTCATCTTGCACAGACAGTTCATGGTCATGGCAGTCAATCTTGAAATCATCTTCCTTGCCTTCATGCTCTTTAATGGCATCAAGAACTTTCTTATTTGCATGTTTCCTTTTCTTCTTTGGCTTCATAACACTTTCAAGGTCCAACTGTGTGGGAGGAAGATTGGAATTCCATGGCAAGACAGCCCTACTACAAGAGTATACCAGGTAAAATCAATAAAGCAACGAGATAAACAGGTCTTTTCCTAATTAAGTTGTAATGAACTAGTATGAGCTGAAGAAGATGGATATGCATGTATTGTTGTGCAGATAACATAGAGTAAGAGGCTAAAACCAATAGTACTGACTCATCATCTGCTTTCTTCTGATTTTCCTTCTTCATCAATAGCATATCCTGCCCTGTTTTTCCAGCTTTAGCTTCATCTTGGACTTTATCTTCTCTGACAACATGGAAATCAAAATGACTGTCAGCTTCAATATGTTTTCTTTTCCTTTCCTAAAGGTTTGCACAGAACTCAAGCACAAAGAGGGATGGATAAATATACATCTTATAAAAATACAAAATTTATTGAAACATTTGATTTAACAAACTACCCTCAGTATCTATTTGTTATTTTACCCTGAGAAAAAGATCAAATAGGCCATCAACTTCTCAGATTCTTTAGCTATGTTTTATTATATTTGGATATAACTTTGAGAAAAATAAAGAAAAGACGTAGACAGCTAAGCAATTCCCTATATCACAAACATTCAATTTAATACTATATCAAGTTTTCAATGATAACTTGAATGATGCACATTGCACAAAAACTAGTATTTGATTTGTGGGGGGAGATGAGGGCGTGTAATATGCATGTTGGTGTGACATGTAATGCAGAATTGCACTAACTCATCATTTGTGTCCTTTTGATTTCCTTTATCAGTCACCAGCATATCCTGCAGAGTGTTTTTAACTTCATCATTTGTTTCCTTGTGACTTTCTTTATCGGTCACCAGCATATCCTGCACAGTGTTTTTAGCTTCAGCCTCATCTGACTGAGCTTTATGCTTGTAACTCAAATGATTGTCAGCATCAAGACTTTCCTTCTCCTTTGCATATTTTTTCCTTCTCCTCTTCAGCTTTTCAACACTTCTACAGACCACATGAGGATTTCAGTGAGAATTGAGCAAGATCACCTCCCAGGTGAAAATATCAGAGAAGATTAAAAACAAGAATCAAGAAATTTATTTACTCACAAATCCAATCTTAGTGCAAATACCACACACCAAAATAAGAAAGAAAAAGAGAACGGAGAAACACAAACAGGGAGGTTATGCAGACCTCTGAGGCCACCCAAAAAAATGGATGTCATAATTCATAACAGTAGCCATCCAAAATGATTCTTAGATGCTTAAAGGTACATTAGATGAATTACAAACAAAGGGGTGTGTTGATGCTTTCCATATGTGATAATACATTAAAGCACGTACAGGCTTTCTAATTTAAGCAAACTATGCATTGCTTTATGATTTGAGAGAATCCTCTTGTAGATAATGGGCAGATCCTTTTAAAGTTAGCTAGTTTGACCAAAAAATTATACCTCACGAGGAAAAAACATTTTAGATTAGATGGTTTCAAAGCATGAATTCTTTTGGTTTTCAAAATGATTAACCAACCTTGGGTATACCTGCAGTGTTTGATCTTGAAATCTGGTTCACAATTTATTAGGAGAACGGCATACATTTCTTTGTCCTCTAAGCCCCATGGCCATTGAGGATACCAAATTCAAACATATACCTACATATATTCATATCATAAACCTGTGATATGATTCTGGAGACAGTAATGAAACTTACTTGTCATTTGTAGTCTTCTGGTCTTCTTTAGTCACAGGCAAATCTAGGTCCAATTTGTCAGCCTCTACCTCACTTTGGATGGATTTCTGCTGACCAAGAGCCCTGCAAAAGAAAAAGTCATCTTCAAGTGGTACCTCCTCCCTGTAATGTTTTTCCCTCTTCTTCTTAGGTTTTGCACCATTCTGAGAACCCATATCAGATGAAGGTAGGAAAGAATGGTGATCATCTATCTGCCTGTTTGAGTACATAAACCAAGCATAACATATGGATTAATAGGAAGACTTACAAGCAAGTTAAAAACTAAGTAAATTTTATACATAAAACGAAAAACCCTACAACTAGGGATTCCACAGCACCCTTACCTTTTGGACACACCTAAAATAGCACCTGCATTCCCCTTTGATACAGTTACCCAATTGCCATTATCTTTCACCTTCTTCTCGCTTGTTTCACCTTTTTCCTTCTCACATTTTTCACCTGCTTCTGATCCCATACTTTTTACAGCAGATTCTCTCTCGTGGAGGAAGGAAATAGGCATCTTATCTTCATCATCAGATTCAATGAATTGGAATTTCTTCCTAAGGCGTTTGTGGCTGCCCTTGCCATTCTTACGTTTCTTCTTATCAAATATCTCTTCAACTAATGGTAAAACCAGCATATTTAAAACAGCAAAACATCAGAATAAAATTGATTAAACATCATCCTCATTGGAAAATAGAGTGCATGCCACTATCAAAAGTAAGTTGATAACATTGACAAGATAAACGCTACACCCCTGGATTCTAATATACAGGGAAAGCAGAATGTCTGGAAGAACATGAGAAACTTTTAAATTAACAACACGTGATAATGAACTCATTTGATTGAGTAATCTCTGCAATCAAATTCTAGGGAAGATCATAAATTGAATCGATACAACACAGTAAATTACACTACATGAACACAAACCACCCCACTTGCCATTCCTTGAACTTTAGCATGAACAACGCTCATGATAGGCAAACTTATAAGGATAGGTCCTAAACATGCAGCCCCAAAAACAAGGAACCAGATCAAACACAAATTCATAAAAAAATCCCCAGAGACAAAGAAATCAACAAGATTTTAACCCAAAATCAGGACATAGGTATTTGACACAGTTTTATTATAACAATTTGAAATAGATAGACATCTCTTTTTAGGTGCATGTAAAATGACACAAATGTTATAATAAATATGCTTAGGAGTTTAATTTATGGCCTTAAGGGTGCTATTGTGAAACTGGTATAAGTAAGCTTAAGTATAAATTACAGACATGCCTTTTCCTTTTAGCGATCTATTTCAGAAAACTAGAGTTTTCTGTAAACCCTAAGTTAGGTGGTTTTTTCCCCTCAAGCCTGGTAATCTATTGCTGGTTTTACCCTGAAACTACGTCACAGAAAATACTGAACAATAAGCATAACAGCCAAGAAACTTGCTAGCACATGTGCACATGCATGCATCATTGAAGACAGCTGAAAGAATTATTTAAATCATACGTAGATAGCATGTCTGAAGTTTAAGAGTATTTATAAGATAGTACACTTCATTTACTCCATGAAATATAGTGGTTTATTCTTACTGAAACAAATGACGTGAACACTCATAGCAGCCCAATGCAACTCAATTCAAAGCAAAACCAAATAGTCCATGACTTTATATAGCATGCCAAAAGTACTCAGCATACAACCGCATGGAGCATTCACATGCATAACATGCATAAACAAGAAAGGAAATGGACATTAGAAGGCTGGGAAGCCACTGGATTGACCTTAACTCGGAATTCATGTTTGTCAGAATTCCATATTTTTTCTTTAGAAAATCTTTTGTTTTAATTTGACGCTTTGCAGTATTGTGCATCATCATCATTTTTTTAAAGGTTACCTTCGCTGCTATAAACAGTGGATGGTGACATGATCTCTGGATCTTCATCATCGTTAATGAAACTACCCTCGTATTCATCTTCATCGCTGCCATTTGCAGACCTTTCTGTCTCTGTATCTGCAATATCTTCTCCATAAGATTCTCTAAAATTATAAAATGAGGGAGAAACAAATAATATGTTGATAAATATTCAACAAAATAACAAAAAAAGGAAGCTACTTTTACACGGAAGGGATAGATGTTACTCTCACTTTTTTTTCCTTTTGAATTTTTCCAGTAATTACAGCAAGTTTAAGAAACAAAATTAGTTAAAACATCAAAAAAAAAAAAAAAACTGTTCAATTAAATCCAAGTCTATGTAATATATAGCAGCAGGCCAACCAAAGGATACGTCTCATCGTCTGGATGAAAATGTTGACCGCAGCGGCCACCAAGATAGTAACCAGTAAGATGAACACTCCGAGGGCCAATAACTGAGAAAACAACTTCAACTGTCTCCTCGAATTCCAGATGCAATTGGGATATCTCAGTCTTTTCAGGAAACAAAGAACAAAGATATACGGGACTGGAATTTCCTACATTACACTGAACCACACTGTTCTTCATTGAACTACCAGTCCCTAAAGTTGCCTAAGAAACCATAAACAACACAAGAAACTATCAAACATAGGAAACAAAATCCACTCTCTTCTGTAAAACATCAAAATTTAACAACTTCAAATTTAAGCTATATAGGAAAAATCCAGTTCAGAAAACATGAAAAAGAAAAGAAAAGAGAGCATCTTTTATAAGTACCTGTGAAATGTGGAGCCTTCTTCCATTATTCGGTGCATGAATGAATGGCTTTCCGGGTTTCACTTCAACTCCTGCCAAAATCCCCAAAAAATAAATCTAACATTCAGAAACCAATTAATCTTTCTCTTTTTTTTCCTTTTAAATTAGAATCCAAAAAAAAATATAGATGAAAATACTAAAAACCACCCCCAAAAATAGGTGGACGGACTCCATTCAAAAGGAAAAACTAACCCCAGAAAGCCATAGTAAAACGAAATGCAGAGATTTTTTTCTTATGAAGCTTCGATGTATTAAATATAGAAACAAAGCCTGGCCTAGATGAAGTTACAAAGAGAGAAGAAGAAGAAGAAGAAAGTTGTGCTACTGGTTTCTTAAACCCTGCCTGCGACTGCTGGGAGAGGGGGGAGAGAGAGAGGCAGAGGGACATATATGTTGGTGCTAAACTACACTCAGAACCCTCTAGTATATTCTTCCTAACAATTTCATCCCTCAGTTTTCAGATATTACAATTTATATCCTTTTATATGCTTTTGTTGCAAATTTTTAAGGGCCATTGTTAGAGTAGCATGGAGGGATGAAATTGTTAATTTTTCTAGAGAGGAACGTTGTTGAACAACACATATAATGTCAAATGTTTTGAATTATTTTTTTTAAGAAAAATATGATACATGCAAATTGAAAAAAGTAGCTTAAATTTAGGAAGAGTTGTTCTCAATATTTACATTTTATTTATACAAAGGAAGCAACTTTCTTGGATATATATATAGACACACACACACCAGTTTTTGTTCTCGCATTTGGCTATGGAACTGAATTATTTTTTGAATAAAAAATAATATTTAGATGCTGAAAATAAATAAGAAAAAATATAAAAACATGTTCATGATAAATATGTAAAAAAGCTAAATGAGGCTAAGTTAACACGAGATATTCTATCAAACCCGTGATTTAGATTATGTGACTGGAATAATCCAATTAAAAATAAAAAAAATTATAAAACCTTTAAAAAAAACATGTTAATTTTTTTAAGTCTGTGACCTGAAACATTAAACTTGAAGCATCCCATTTAGAAAAATTATGAAATTTAATTTTTAAAAAATTAAATATTAAGTGATGAAATTGAAAAAAAATTATAATCATACAAATTTTTTTTTAAAAAAACAATTTAAAAAAATAATAATCAAAATTATTATCACAACTATTATTAATAAGTATTATTATTATTATCATTTATCATTATGACCATTATCATTATTTGTACCATCACTATTGTTGTTGTTGTTATCATCATCACCATAATTATTGTTAACATTGTCTAATAATATCAGCATTCTTATTAATATTATAACTATTTTAACGATCATCGTTATAATCATTATCATTATCATTATCACTATTATTATTATTATTATTATCACTGTCATCACAACTATTATTACTATTTTTACATCACTATTCTTCTTTTTCTTTTCTCCCATATTATTATTATTATTATTATTTGTAGTAGCAGTAGTAGTAGTCGCGGTAATATTATCACCACCACAACCACTATAATAATTACTACTATTATTATTATTACTAATTTTACTATTGTTGTTGTTGTTATTATTATTATCACTATTTTTTTTTTCTTTTGCTTTTGGAGGTATTATATTTTTAATAAAATATTGAATTGACATAGATACCCTGAACAAATCACAATGATTAATGCAATTCATGAAAGTACTAAAATAATCCTGGTTTAAAGAAATGTAATTTTTTACAGGAAAGATAAAATAGTCATTATATTGTAGTAGCAGTGTATAGTAAAATTCGAGAGGGACTGTATTAAATCAATTTAGTTGTTTGATAATGCGAGGGCAATAAATTAATGGAAAAAAATATACAAAACCAAACATGTTTACAATAGATAAGAAGAAGCAGAATCCACGTCCGTACATATTATTGATCGTCAATATTTTTGAAAACTCATTATTAGAAGATTTATTGATCATAAACATCCATGCATGATGACAATAACTATATCGAAGAGAATAAAATATATAATAAAAGCTTGAACGAGATTATGGTAAATTTGGTGTATAAACTTTTTGATTTTTTTGTTTGAGTATGCTTGCTTTTATTTTTCCATTTAAGTGTATAAATGTTCAATTTTTTTTTTCTAATCACGTATTTCTTCTAAATCCTATCAAATTCAAATTAACATGCTGAAATGTTTAATAAGTGTGCGCAGACATTTCATTTTATTTTTAATTTGATATGTATATATTTATTACAATAGCTACAGATTAAAGGGAAAAAAACATACATATAATATAATGTAAATATTATAAAGATAAATATGATTAAAAAAATAATATTAAATATAAAACCCTGTAAAACAACTTCTATCCAAATCAATGAAACTTTTGTGAATCTATAAGACTAAACATAAACTTTTATATCAAAATAAATTGATGTTAAATTTTGGGTTTCTATGATATGAAAATATGCTACTAAGGTTTTGAGCATGTTATGCGTTTTAAAAAATTTTAAATTTTTTTTATATTTTTAGATTGATTTTTTTTATGTTTTTAAATCGTTTTAATATACTGATATCAAAAATAATTTTTTTAAAAATTTATTTTAATATATTTTTAAATAAAAAACATTTTAAACCGTCATCACTATTACAATCTCAAATAATTCTTTTATAGATATAAAAACATTTTGATAAGATTTTTTGCACAGAAAATTTTTTATAAGGGCATTTTGATGATTATCCCTTTAAACTAGATATTTTTCAAGGGAAAAACCCCCCTTAAATAACTTGTTTAGAAGCCAATTTGTATCATTTACATAAAAAGAAAAAAACAACCATCCTCAGCATCCCTAAAATCACAACAGATCTTTAGCTGAAAATGTCAGCTAACTTCTACGAAATCTAAAAGCAAACGACAAAAATTTCAATCAACATAGCAATAAAACTTTGGAGACAGAAATACACCGTTAATACCATGTTAAAAAAAAAATGATACAAGTTTTCTTTCTTTCTTTCTTCCCGCCATTCTCTTCATCTCCATAGGTATGACCACCTTGGACAAGCACCTCGAAGCTCTATTTCTTGTTCGTTTCCGATTGTCCCTGTAAGGAATCCAAACTACATAGTCTCAATCACGCTTCTCAATCTTTACACAGCGACGAGAATTGTCATTTCCACAATTCTTGTGATCTTGCCCTGCATTTATATTCGAGAAGCAATCTTGTGATGAAGCTAGAGTGAAATCTGCATTTATATTGCAGAGTAATCTTCACTCTAGAAAGTATCCAAGTCAATTTCTTTTATAGGATACTAGTTATTTGTAAAATGTGACACCCCCTTTAACTTCTGGTCCTACCATAGATAGTTCTTAAAATAAATAATTTGAGGCCAATAGTCCCTGAAATAAAAGTGGGAATCTTGATCGTATCCTTTCATAACTAAACATAGGTTTCTGTCCAATTATTGTCACTCAAAACATATCAGAAGCTTGTGTGTGTAGTGATATTCCTCTAATTCTTGTGGTGGACACATGACAAACATTTATTGGAACAATGTTGGTCATATTTAACCATCGACAAAAGATTTGAAAATCCTTTTTTTTTTGCCCAAATAAATGTACTTAACATTTTAATTAAACAAATTTATCAAAAGGAAACAGGTCGTCAGTCCCCCAAAAGAGAAGAATAATACGGTCAAGTCATATAATCGTCTCACACTGCAGGGAGCTACACAAAAAGTCTCTTCTCAGTTCTCCCAGCAGCTCCAGTACAGAACAGAAGCAGAAAAGTAGCCTCACAATTTGCAGCTCGAGGCTTCATCTTGGAAGCTATAAATCTGTCACAATGTAGAAAGACTATGCTAGAGGGGTTGATAAAACTGGACTGTACCTCACTAGTCCTCTGATTTAGTGTCCCCTTCTGGTTGCGTCTGAAATGTTGTCTTTTCCAAGTATTCTTCTTCAATGGTTTCTTTTAGAATGAACAGCCTTTGTATAATTACGGGCTGAGACATCTGCTTGGCTTCCTTAATGTCAGTGTCCTCCTTATTGAGATGGTATGCATCGAGCATTATCTTAATCCATTTGTGCAGCTCCTTGGGAGTCCTACACAGCAACAAAGAGGTGTTAAAGGATGTTATACATTAAACCAATACCTGAATCTCTGGAATCACAAGAGAATATGAAGCTCTTACGTGTATAAAGCATAAGGATCCTTGGCTTCATGGTCATCACCTGGAGAGAATGCTATTGCCAATGCTGAGAACCGCTCTTCAGGATCTGCGATGTTCAGCAAGTGCTTGAGGAGCTTTATTTCTTTTGGGGCAATGCTCCTAAGACTGCTCTTCATGGCTTTGTATAAACTATACATTATATCTTTGACCTGAAATCAGAGTCTAAGGCATTAAGCCGACAGTGGCTAGTGTAGCACAGGAAACTCATGAATGTAAAGGAAAGAATGCTGTAAAGATTCAAGAAGTCATGGAAATGCAGCACTCTTATTCTGTGTCATTTAATGTTTCAATAGTTCTAGACTGCACATAATAATCCATGATAGTTAGCATGCATGCATAACACTCAGTGGAGGCCACAAAAGGAGGAAATATTGTTTGAAGATACTGAAATTGCAAACAGGATTAACCCTGTAGGGTTGGCTATTGGTTAGGGCTTGCTTGGGTTGTGTGGATTAGGAACACATCTTAGGTTTGCTTCCCACCACTGCCAGGTGCAAACAATTCCTTTTTTATATCATGTCAGTGGACTTTGGTCCATGATTTACCAGGTACATATGGATAGACCAGTTTGCATGTATCCAGAGTATTAGTCAAGCCAAATTGCCCAGATACCTTCATCATCAAATAAAAAATACAAACATGATTTAATTAGTTCAGTTTCTTATCCATCTTCTTCTGGAAATATACAATTCTAAGTAGTTACGCAAAAGATCCTCAATACAAGGTTCACACAGATTTTACCTCATTTTTCACACTAGTGGATTCTTTTGCTGCCGCCCAAGCACTATTTATTAATAGGATCAAGGAAGAGTCAAGTTCCTTTGCCTTGGCTAGGCTTTTGATCTTTTCACATGCTGCATCCACTGAAGAAGAGTTAAGGATATCATCAAATTTGGCTTGGGCAGCATCTAATGTCTCCAAACTCTCCAATGTATTATCAAAAGCACTGACAGCAGACATGCATTTAGCCACTAGCCTAGCTACTCCTGTTCAAACCACCAGACAATCACGTTAGATGGTTGACTTCAAGCAAGAAACACGAGCTCATTATTCTTCCGCTAAACTAATCATAAGCCCTCAAACGAATTTTGGTAGGCATTTACTCATGATTTCCACTCTGGTTCACATATTAGCCCATTATTATGCTTGTCAAGGTGCTATAACCTTTACCTTTTGTACAAAATGTTCTATCATTCTATGTACTCTTTACTTTGGAACATCCGTAATTCTTAGTTATTTGGTTTTGTATCTCTGAACAACTCCAGGATATGTCATTTCATTAATTAATCCATTCTCTCAATTCATGAAAAAAAATATATATATTAGAAAACATAAAACAAAAAATAAAAGCATGATGCAATCACTTTATTTTTTAATCATTCTCACAGCAACAGGACAAGTTAGTTGGTCAGATTGGAATTATTCTGAATGACTTGAGTATATAATAGAGTGATATAGATTGGAAAGGAAAATAAATGACAAGGCGGATATAGTTCAGATTATTTTGGTTACTATTCTAACTCGTTGCATTAATTTGAGATTACATTCAAAACAAATTCAAGCTAGGCCTCATTCTCTGGTAAATAACTACGGTCTCTATTTCCTCTAAAAACATGTAGGCTAACAATAGCATCCTCAAAATGACCAACATTTCAGTATTTATGTGCATATATAAGAGTTCTGTTAGCATATGATCAAACTATCCTAGCAAAAAAGGGATTCTCACGAACCATGCAATTTAGTGTAAAACAATGTGCACAATCCATCAAAATAATACAATCCCAAGTGCTCTCGTAATTACCATCACGGTCCTCCAAGCTGTCACAAGTTTCTGAAAGAAGAGCAAGGTAACGAAAGAAGTCCCCAGTAAAATCCTTGCGCCGTTTTGCAACAATTGCATTGAGGTCAGTTGGGTTATCTTGAATCTCCTTGAGAAGTTTATCATGTTTTTCCATATCTTCATCAATCTGCAATGTTTATTCCTTAGTACACCACAATCCAAAGAGTCTCTAAACCCAAAGGAGTATATAATATATACATTTATCCAACTCTTGACCTTTTATACACTCATTTAAAAGAAATCAGATAGAAACAGAAGCAAAACCAGATTTCCCAATTGCATATTTCTCTTTTTAAGACACAAAAACATAAAAATCTTCTTTTTCCCCTAAAATTCAGAATATTTTATTATCAAAACACACCAAGTAGGAAACAACAATCCTGGGAAACAAATCAAGAACAACATAAATAATAACACATATCAATTTCCTTTGTTTTACTAAATTTTTCCAAGAAACAGGAAGAAGAGGTGAAAAATGATAGATGCATCATTATTTTACCTTGATAACTTTAGAGGCAAGTGAAATTAACCTTTGCTTCATAGTTGGATCAGTCTCCCTATCTGCTCTTGTTTTGCACCTAGTGTAGAAACTTTCCTTGTACTTATTCCACTCTTCCCTAAACACCAAATACTTTCTCCATTCCTTAACTCTAGGCTTCTCATTCAAAAACACATCAATTACCTTATCACAAAATTGGGTCATACTGTACCCTTCTGCAACTTCCACTTCCACTTCCACAGGCACTTCAGCATTTGCT
>Ga0325404_1000996_pt1 | contig 29390 bp, 15 predicted proteins | sample PopdelMetagenome_18_FD_205664 | JGI IMG/M metagenome (GOLD analysis project Ga0325404, IMG submission 205664) | Populus deltoides microbial communities from Bellville, Georgia, United States - Xylem-Control-R1 | ecosystem: Host-associated > Plants > Phyllosphere > Stem > Wood/Secondary xylem...
TTTAATGTGTTAATATCAAAAATAATTTTTAAAAAATAAAAAAAATATTATTTTAATGCATTTCAATAAAAAAATATTTTAAAAAATAATCACAACTACACTCCAAAACAAACTCTAAATTAGTGTGCAATATACTATTTTTTTGAGCTTTTTATTTAAAGACGCTTATCTTAAATCTTTTTTTTAGTAAAAATCTTGCAGCCCTTGCTCGTCCAGCCTTGTTTTCATTAGTTATGCATGCTGGGCCACCCAGTTCAAGGATACCTAGCCTCTTTTCTACCTTTATTTTTTAAATTATTTTCTTTTAATCTTAATTGAAACTAATTAATTAAATATATATACATAATATTTTTTTATTATATACCATTTCATTTTTAATTTGTTTTTTTGATAAAATTATAGCATTCTTTTTATAACATTAAAAAACATTTTTTTAATAACCATTTATAATGAATTTTTTTAAAATTTTATTATATTATTTTTTTCATGTATGTTTGTTTTTAGTATTGCATGATTAAATAAAAAATAAATTTCAAGAAACAAAGTTATTTGACTCGAAATAATCACATCAGTTTAAGAAAATTAATTAAAGCATAAATTAATAATTCACAAATAAAAATATAATACAACATAAGAAATCAAATACATATTGAAAATTAATCAAACGAATGAATCAATGCATCCAAATTTGAATTTGAACTTTTGGAGTGGCTTGAATTGGATGGAAACTCCTAGTCACGCACGGGAGTTAGAACAAGAGAGCTAGTAGTTATGCATGAGAGCTGCAGGAGGCTGTGGGGGGTATTGTGTGTCTTAGGCATGAAGTTGTGTTAAGGTCTTACCTTAACATGATATATTAAAATAGTGTTTAGAAGTCTGTGAAATTAGTTGAAGTACATGTAAACTGATCCGAACACTTATATTAATAAAAAAAAAATTTAGAAAAAGAAAAGCGAATAATTGAGAATAATTGAGAGAGAAAGGACTAAATTGAAAATTTCTTCTTGTTATTACCTGATTATATCCATTTATACAGACTTCGTTTCCCTCCAGCTGTTTCTAATAACCTTCCAAATTGCTAATTACGTGCTAACTATTTAACCATTGTAACTGCTAGCCTTCACTCCTCTTAACTATTTAATGCTCTTGCACTAGTAATCGTAACAATACCCCTATCTTGAGAGGATTATTGTCCTCAAGAATTAAAAAAAAAAAAAAAATCTAAAAACCACATCTGAATCTTGTCTAGTTCTTTCCATATAGCATTTTCAGGAAATGAATTGGATCACTGAATTAATCAAGTTGCTACTGCTCTAATTCTTTTTTTTTTTTTTCATGATCTTTCTCTCCAAGATTGCTACTTGCTTGACCATAACTCGTCCATACTCATCAACCTTTCTTTCTTAAGATTCTTTCATATTCAAGAACCTATTCTCTTTCACTCCTTCTATCATGTGTATTTCCTTCATGCTACATTGATTGTCTGGACTCTACTTCTCACCACATTTATAACACTGCACAAGCCTTCTTCTTTGCTCATACAATGTTTTAGAGGGTTGCTTAGGGTTATGAAATGTATTATTCTTGATTTGATTGTAGGGCTTCGTTGCTCTGCCCATTTACTTATACCAACTAGAATAATAATCTTACTAGCCATTCCATTTTGTTTTTAATCATGACTAGATTTGATTTTTTTTGCCACTTAGCTTGTTTAAATACCCATATCAAAGTGAATGGCTTTAAAATCTTCAGAATTGGTTTTACATCATCCCCTTGAGCCCGCTAACGAAATTTGATATGTAATATGATTCAAGTAGGTTAGGGTTCATCGCAGTCATAAGGGATTTAAGTTCTTTCAAACTTTTCTATATAGTCCTTCATTCCTCTTTCTTGAATCAACTTATTAAATTCTCCCATCATATCCTCTCCACTTCCAAACCTCGTACATATTCTTTATGTGAACTCATCCCAATTGGCCACCTCTTTATTACTCAAAACGAATCATTCAGGTTTGTATGGGGAATGGTTGCATGAAGAATTTAATAAGTTGATTCAGGTTTGAAAGGTTACGTGACATTGTTGTATGGGAAATTTATGACTTGTACTGCTGTGATTTTCAAGCTTGTAGGGTTCTGTCATGGAGAGATTGCGATTATGGTGAGGGGAAAAGATTGAGAGAGCTGCTTTGTTCATCAGAGATGAACGAGGGCGGGAGAAGGAGCTGTTGTTAGCGCATGTGTCCTAGGTTGTTGAGTTTTAGTAGTGAGAAGGGGGACAAGATAATTGGCAGCTGTTAGCTAAGGAGAATGAGATTGTGTTTTCTAGGGTTTTTTTTAAGAGAGAGTTTCTTTGTTTTCCTGAGTGTTTTTGTCATTTGTTTTTTTTTCCCATCGTCTTTTTTTTTTAATCTCTTGCTAGTGTTTTTTTAGTCTTTTTAATGATCTCTTTTGATTTATATTGTCTAGTTACTATCAAAATAAAAGAAACCCTAAAAGTAAAAAATAAAAAAAAATACATCTTTACATTACTTCTTTCTTGAACTAGAATATCTTCATAATTTTTCTAGTTTTGATTGATTAGAATGCACAACAAAAAGGGAGAGCCACAATAGCATCCTTCTATTCATTTATTTTTATTTATATGATCTTTCTTTATAACATTTAATCCTCTACTATTTTGGTATTTTTTTTTTCTTCATCATTTCTCATCTTAAATTTTTTTTCTTTTTTATTTTTTTTATAAAAACTTATATGAAATAAAAAAAAGTATCAAAAATCATGAAATGACTGTAAATTAACTATATCGCATCAAAAGACATTTTTTTTGCAAATATTTTTAAAAATACATTAAAAAATAGAGGGTAAGAAATGGGTTATGATAATAATGGTTGTGAGTTTGATATATTAACATAAGTTCACTTGGGTTGATTTAGAACGTTATTGTCTGAATTTTGTTTTTAAAAATTGAGACGATGCTTTATTGATTTTTTTTAATAAATCAAATCAAATTTTGACCAGGTTAGCCGGGTTGAATTTGGACCCATCATATTGACCATGTCACATCATGTCATCTCCAACCCTATTTAATTTAAAACATGGACTAAGAAAAGGGCCGAGACAGGGGTCTTTGAGTTGAATTGATGTGTTAGACATGGTTTGATAACACAACCACAATGTTCCCCACATCAACACACGAGTTGTGTATTATTCTTATATTTTTTAAAATGCATTTGGGTCAAAATTATCAAAAGATTTTTTTTTATATAATTTAAGCTTGTTTTTATGATTATAATAAGGGGTTGTTTGAAAAACAAAAAGTCTAGTTAAAAAATGTTGGAAAAGAAGGAAGCCTTCTTTAAAAGTTTATTTTATATTTTTTTTATAATTGTTGTTTTATTTTTATTTGATAAATAACATAGAATAAAGAAGTTATATTTTTTTTTGTTAAAAAAGCCAAATAAAAAAAAAGATTGTATTAACAAATTATTTTGTTTCAATGAAATCAAAACTATTACTTTTTTAAAAACAATATTAATGTATAATTAAATAAAAAGATTGAATGACTAACTGCATTGTGAAATCAGCATTATCTTTTAATCTTTAAATTTAGTATTTGGTTATTGTTAATAGCTATTTTTAATATTTATTAGTGTATATAATTAGCGATTTATTTTATTGAACATATCTATCAAATTTTAAATTCACAATTAGGACTTTTTTGTGTTAAAAAAATGTTGATTTCTTTTTTTTTCTCATTAAAAAATAACTTTTGATCTAAATCATAACGAAGCATGGTAAGTTAGGCTAGTTTTTGCTAATGCAGTTATATTGGAATAAAAAAAAATCCAGCAAATCATTTTGTGGATACATAACCTTTTCATTTATATGTTTTCCATAAAAATATACCAAGATTACAAAACTTGATGTGCATATTATTGCGCAATGTTTTTGAAAAAATATGCATATTAATTTCATGTATTATTATTTAAAAGAATTGCTAATATTACCATGAAAGTCTCTAATTTTATTTAAAAAATATGATATAATTGGATAATATCTTAAATATTATTATAATTATTTATAAAAATAAAAATTTATTTTAAGATATAAAAAACAATTAAAAAAATCAATTCTTTTTATAAGCGTATTTGGGCTTGTAAGCCTAGCCACACATTTGGGCTTTAAAGATAACAGCCAAACAAGTTTAGATTTTTAAGCCTAGGCTTTAAAAATAACAATTAAACATGTGTGGACCTTCAAGCCTAGCTCTTGCTTTTAGACTTTTAAGAAAAGGCTAGGTTTGAATGTTTTTTTTTTATATATATATATAAAAAAGACATTGAATGATGCTTCGTCTACCTGTAACACGACATGTCACCTATTGTAATAGTTTTTTTACCACTTTTGGTAGCTGAAAAATTAGGACTGGAGTTTCTGGGCTATGAAAACTTAAATTTCAACCTATTTTTACTTAAAAATACAAAAACAATATACTCTATAAATCTCTAAAGCCCCATTCTCTAGCATAAAACACATTTTAATTAGCTTAAAACTCAAAATCAAATCAAACTAAATAAAATTCTCAAGTTTTGATCTAGTCTTTACATAATCATTAAATAATGAAACAATATACATTGAGCTCTCATCTTAGAGGTGAACCTATAAACACCTAAATTAGAGTTATTGATTGTCAGAAACTAACCAAGTGAAAGCTTTCTCTCTCCTTTCCCTTTTCAACAACTCTATCTCTCATCTCTCAACTATTAGAGACCAAAATATAAAAGAAATAGATCTTATAAATTAAATGTAAACTTTGGTAAAACAAGGATCAAATTGTAGAAAAACACGCCTCTCGAATGGTATAAATGAAAAAAATAGCTTTTTTTTTATATTTCAGTCCATGTTCTTTTTTTAGTTGAACCCTATAATATTTTGTAATAGTAACCTGCAATGTAATTTAGAAATAATTTGTGACACAGAGCATGCAAAATGAAACAAACTTAGAACATAAAATCATGTTAGCATTATAAAGTTGAAAAACAAAGAAAGAAGGTTGAATAACTAGAGCATAAAAAAAAACTTCAGGGATCAAAAAGAAAAAAAGAAGTTATGAATAATGATGTGAGTAATGAAATAAGTGCTAGTGAAAAATGCAGTTACAATCAATCACCTAATTATTTTAGTTAATAATATTAATATTAAACAATTCAAAAGGTTTTATAAATTATGGCGAAAAATATTTTAGATTTCATAAATATTAATACGTAATGCTCAAGTTATTTTGTAGTTGAGATAACAATGTATTAACTACATTAAACTACAAAAACATTTTTAATTAAATATGAGAACAATACTTTTGCAATGAGAATTTTATTGATATTTGGGTCACATATTAATATGTTATGTATTTTGATGATAACAATTAAATAAAAATAGAATAATGATATGCTTAGATGAGATTAAGTTTAAACAGGTTAATATGAAGATCATCAATAAGCATGAAGAATTAAATGAAGAAATCAATCAACAAGTTTAAGATGCAAACCAAGTGAAGACTTAGTTCTTAGGGATTCATTTTAGTGCAAATTATGTAAATCTTTATATATAACTTGATAACACAAATTAAAATGAATTCACACACTTCACATTGCGTGCATTATAGGATTGATATGCATTTAATCGATTCAAAATTTATTAGGCTTAAAACTGCTAAAATTGGATTTTAAGCTTAACTAGTGAACCACTTGGCCATACCAAGTGAATTGGTCGACCGCTTGTTCATTTAAGATGAACAACTAGAAATTTGCAGGAACTAGTCGACCTACAGGCTTGACCAATTTGAACAGGTCGACTATTTTATTTGTTATAGGAACAATAATGACTATAAAACAACTAGTTTTTGTTAAGAACATAAATATAAGTTGTCAAATTATAGAATTACATACATAAATTGAATATATATCATATACAAGTTATTTTAAGAGGAAAAAATAACTTCAAATCATCAATTATAAATCACACTTATATTTGTGCATTAAAACCTTTATATTCTTGCATAAGAGTATAAATTCTCACACTCACTGCACTTAAACACCTTTATAATTTTAAGTGCTATTGAGTGAGCTATATAAATATAAACTTCGATTGTATTATCTATTTTTTGAGAGAATGTTGTTATATTTCAAACAAATTGTAATCCTTTAAGAGTTTAAGTGAAAAACTCTCGGTCATTGGTGAGGTACATCTCCTAGGTAAAAAAATCTTGAAGAAGGTATTTATTCAAGTGGTGAAAAAAAGGTTCGGTGAGGATTCATCAAGGACATTGTAATTTTTTATTTGGATTAGTAAAAAAATACAATACTCAAGATTGGTTTGGTGCTTGAGGTGTAGATGTACGCTTGCCAAACCACGTTAAAAACCAAGTTTGCAATTTCTATCTCTATACTATTTACTTTAAGCACTTTAATTATATTGTTGGTTAATTATGTTTAATTGAATTAATTGTAATATTTATTATTATTAGTGAAACACCTAATTCACCCTCCTTAGGTGTTATTGTTGTCTTAATCTTAAAGCAACAATTGATTTCACAGTTTAGTTCTCAATTTTATAAGTTTGCTTAGACTTTGAGTAGTATGACAACCACTGGTTTTAATGTTGGAAATAAAGGATCATTAACCTCTAGGCCATCTTTTTCTATGGTAATGATTATGCCTATTAGAAAGTTAGGATGACTAGATATATTCAATCTATTGATTATGATTTATTGCTATCTATTAAAAATGGACCTCACAAGCCTATTAAGATTGAAAATAATATAACGATTCCTAAATCTAGAAGTGAGAATACCGATGGTGATAAAAAGTTGTCATCTATGGATACTAAAACTATGAATACTTTGTATTGTGCATTGAGTAGAAGTTAGTTCAATAGGATCACATCATGCAAATATGTTAGAGATATATGACATGCATTAGAGAAAACTCTCACTAATAATCTAGATGCTCTTGGTGGGACTTATACTAATGCTGATATTGTGAGTGAAATTCTTAGGTCCTTGTCAAAGACTTAGGAAGCAAAGGTGGTGACATTTTAAGAAGTTAAGGATCTCATTAACTTTTATTGGAAGAACACATCGAATCACCTATGACTCATGAAATTACCATGGAAAAACAAGAACTAGAAGAAAAGCCAAAGACAAATTTGGTGTTCAAAATCAACACCATGTTGATAGTAATAATGATGTAATGGAGGAGGACATTTCACTTATCATAAGATAATTCTAAAATTTTCTAAGAAAGAAGCAAGAGAACAAAAAGTTCTCAATTATGTCAAAAGCTCATTTTTAAATTATTTTATCATGGAAGAGGTATATGTTGAACAACCTTAAGGTTTTGAAAACTTTCATTTTCTCAATTATGTCTTCAAACTCATAAAGGCTTTAAATGGTTTAAAAAAAGCTCCTAGAGCTTGGTATGATAGATTAAAATCTTTTCTCATTGAAAATGATTTCATCATTGGTAAAATTGACACCATCATCTTCACAAAAAGTAAAACTAAAGATACCTTGATTATGCAAATATATGTTGTGATGCAAACCTCATGATCACGTGGTCATGCAACCCACAATCAAGATTGAGATCTGATCCCAAAAAGTTGAAATAGGTCTGATAGGAGTGTGACACAATGGAAACCTGCCCCAAGGCTCCAACATTATTGGAATGAGTAAAATGACGCCACGAAGCCAGTTAATCTTTGATAAGTCAGATTCAGTTCGTTCAAAAACTGAAGAATGCAAGAATCACTTTCACATGTTAAAACTGAAAAAATCAGAAGTAATAATCATCAAAAGCTGCTAAAATTTAGGTTACATGTGTTTAAATAGTTCTTAAAAGTAACCCTAATGGATCTACCCTTGTGAGCTGAATTGACCCTAAAACTCTAAACTGAAAAGCCTATAACCTGATCCAAATAAGCCTTGGATCCTAGCTCAAAATAAAGTTTTAATTAAGCCCAAATATGAAAGAGAATAATAAAAATAACTAATTTGTTATTAAATACCACTAGCTCTTCTTTCATTGTGTAGCTAGGATGAATATGAATCCTTATAAGAAAAGGATTCTAAAACATTAATGAATCCTTGCCATATTTTTGATTATATTGCAGCTCATTAAAGATCCTTCTAGAACTAGAAAATTTCCAAAACCAGCTGCCACATCCTTGTAGAAAATGAATCCTAACCAAATAGGAAGTCCACAAGTCTAAAGGAAGTAAATAATAAAATTCATACAGCCTCTATTGACTAGTATTGTGGTGCCTTCCCAAACTTCGATTGACCTGAAATTGTAATCCAAAGGAGGACAACATGTCTGGAGAGTCCACGTAAAATGTTAGCCTGATCCAACTGTCGGATTGAGAATTATGATTGTTTCCGTGAACCTGGATTGTTGTGCATTTTATGCCAAAATCTGAATCTGACCTTAATTGGGTTGTATCACAAGGCTAACCGTATCATGTTGATGATATTATATTTTGTGTTACTAACGAATCTCTTTATAAGAAATTTACAAGATGTATGCAAAACGAGTTTGTAATGAGCATGATAGGGGAATTAAATTTATTCATTGGATTGCAAATCAAACAGACAAGAGATGACATCTTTATGAACCAAAGTGATCACATCAAGGATCTACTAAAAAGATTTGGGATGGAACAAGTCAAAGAAGCCGACACACCCATGGGGACATCAATAAAGATTGATATGGATGAAAATAGTAAGAATGTAGACATCATCAAATATCGAGCTATGATTGGTTCATTGTTATATTTGATTGCAAGTAGACTCGATATTATGTTTAGTGTTTGTCTATATGCATGTTTTTAAGAATGTCCTAAGGAATCCCATATTAGTGTTGTAAAACAAATTTTTAAAATTTTCATAGTATAATTAATTTAGGGTTGTGGTATTTGAAAGTAAGTGAGTTGAATTTGATTAGCTATTTGAATGATGATTTTATTATGTGTAAAGTTGATAGAAAAAGTATTAGGGGAACATGTCATTTTCTAGGATCATCACTAATATTTTGGGCTAGCAAGAAATAAAACTCAGTAGCCCTATCAACAACTGAAATGAAATATATTGTAATGGGTAGTTGTTGTGCTCATATTTTATAGATAAAACAACCCTTAGTAGACTTTGGACTAACTTTTGATCATGTTCCTATTATGTGTAATAACACAAGTGCTATAAGTCTATCTAAAAATCTTATATAACACTCACATAAAAAACATATTGAAGTGAGACATCACTTCCTAAGAGATCACATGTTCAAATGAGACATTGTACTTGAGTTTGTTAGCACAAAACATTAACTTGCAAATATTTTTACAAAGCCTTTAAAAAATGATCACTTTTGAGAAATACAAAAAAAATTATGCTTTATACATGTTAATGATATTTAAGGTCTTATGTTTATGTGTATACATTATTGAAAAATAAATTGGACATGTTTAAGTAATAAAATGCATAGTTTTGAAATTTAGCCTGACCCCACAGGTTAACCTGGGACTCGGCTGACCCAAGGTTGGAACTAGGCCAGATTTAAGAAAAAATAAGAGAAGGCAAAAATCCAGCTGACCCGACGGGTTGACCCTGCGACTCGGTCTAAAACTTGTTCCAACCCGTTGACAATTTTTTAACCAAAAAAATGTCGTTTTGATTTATAAAAAAATAGAGTTGACCCAGGTGACGTGGTCAAAAACCGACGACCCGAGCAAAACCCGTGACCCGAGCCTTGGGCCAAATCGACCACCGGGCCGGTTTAAAAACCTGATAAAATGGATACCCCCTTTAACATGAAAAATTTGTTTTGCATAAAAATTCATTAATAAGGTAACCTAGGATTAACCGGCTGATTGGTTCATCATACCATTTCAATTAGCCGACCGGTTAAAACAGAAAAATAGAGGTTTTGTTACTAGATGAATAATAACTTTTTAAGGTTTCAGTTGGGTTTAGGTTTTGAGACAACAAGTTGGATAAAATAGTACATGTTAGTCTCATAAGACATCTGATTTGATCAAAACTAGTAAAATATAGTTTTTATGTGAATCGGTCGACTATTTCATACATCTGAAATAATCGACCAACCATTTGAGACAGAGGACAGAACCGTTCACCACAACCTAAATTTTCAATGTTTGATCTCCTGATATCTTTGAGTTTTTAACAAAAATTTTGCATCTAAGAGATCATTTTCAAGTGTATAAGAAGGATCAAGAGAGAAATTTTAGAAGATCAAGAGATAAATTTTAGAAATTTCAGAAATTTCAATGTTTAAGTTAAATTGGTCGACCAATTTAACTAATTCAAGACAACCGGTCGACTAGTTTCTCGACAATATAAAAGGAGTTGTCATTTTCCAGCATAATGCAAAAAAAGCCCCAGATTAAGAACCCTAACCCTTAATCGAAAACCCACTTTCAAATCACTCGAATTCCACCATATTAAGCTCAATTGGAGTTACTTTCTTGAAGATTAATGCTACATAGCGCCTAAGACACATTTTAGAGATGTGGAATCAAGGAGAAAAATGTTAAATGATCCTAATATCCTTCTAAGTGATAATGTAGAGAAGTTTGTGAATTCTTTTGCTAATTGATCTATTGTTGTTGAAAGAGGTTTAAGAAGCATGGTAAGGGATTTTGAGATAGATATAATATTTGATTATATGGGTTGGCAAAATCTTTTTCATTTGAAGAAGCCCACTTATCTTAAGCTTATTAGAATGTTTGTTTTTTGCAAATATGCAAATCAATATGGAGCATAGAATAGCAAGTCATTTGCAAAATATACGAATTGAACTTAATTGTCATACTCTTGGAAATATTTTGGGCATAAGAAGTGAAGGTCATATGGTTTATGAAGTTAATATCATACCAATCATTGGAGATTCTGTGTATGATGAGGTTGTAACATAACATACTAATTGATTGGATTTCACACTAGGTGCTAAGATTAAGAGCCAGGATTTGCTCTTACGTCTTAGGATTCTTCACCGCATAATAGCACATAATATTTTACCTAAAAAGAGGCACTATGATAAGGTCATTTTTATGGATATCTGCTTGATAGACTATATAATTAGAGGACGTCGCATTAATCTTCCTTATATTATGATGAAGAATATCATTATGGCTTATGATTAGAAATAAAAATCTCTACCATATGATCAATGTTTAAATACTGTTTTTGAGTATTTTAATATCCTTCTCACCGATACAGAATTGAATATGTACTCAAAGACAATGAAAATAAACACCAGGACATTTTATAAGATGGGGTATATCTTGACTAATGACACTACTTGGATGTCTTAAGACCAGATTGATGCTCATGATGAAGAAGTGCATGATAAGGGAGAATAACAGAATGTCGGTGGTGATGCTGAGTTTGGTAATATGTTTGAGACGCCACCTATAAGTTCTTCTTCAGAAGATGTTGGTACAAGCTTTTGGCGATCAAGGATGAAAAGTTGACTAGAGCATATTAAGGATGAGGTGCTTCACATTCAAGAGGATGTGCGCTATATCAAGGATATGATAAGTAGTTTGCTCTCTTGCTATCTAACACCCTAAATGATTGTACCACAATCACTTAGTGTTTTCAAATTTTTATTTTATGTATTTAATATTTTTCACATTGTAATGAATATTATCTTTTGGACATTATGCAATGGTTTTATGTCTTATTTCTCTATGATTATTATACTTTTTCTATTTGCTTTTTATTGATGACAAAAGGGGAGAGAATTGAAGAATAGATATAAAACATGATTACATAATTAAAGGGGGAGAAATATATATATATATATATATATATATATATATATATATATATATAGCTTTTAATTAAAGACTCCAAAGGACTATATTGCAAAATATAAGGGGAGATTAATACACACACATTAATTGTCATCATAAAAAATCTTTTGGACATTATGCAATGGTTTTATGTCTTATTTTTTTATGATTATTATACTTTTTCTATTTGCTTTTTATTGATGACAAAAGGGGAGAGAATTGAAGAATAGATATAAAACATGATTACATAATTAAAGGGGGAGAAATATATATATATATATATTGCTTTTAATTAAAGACTCCAAAGGACTATATTGCAAAATATAAGGGGAGATTAATACACACATATTAATTGTCATCATAAAAAAGAAGAGATTGTTGACCTTTGAGTCATATATTAATAGGTTATGTATTTTGATGATAACAATTAAATAAAAATAGAATAATGATATGCTTGGATGAGATTAAGTCTAAATAAGTTAATATGAAGATCAACAACAAGCATGGATAATTAAATAAAGAACTCAATCAACAAGTCCAAGATGCAAAGCAAGTGAAGACTTAATTTTTAAGGATTCATTTTAGTGCAAATTATGTAAATCTTTATATCTAACTTGATCACATAAATTAAAATGAATTCACACATTTCACATTTCATGCATTATAAGATTGTATGCATTTAGCTGGTTCAAGATTCACTAAGCTTAAAACTGTTAAAACTAGATTTTAAATTTAACTGGTCGACCGTTTGGCCATACCATATGAACCGGTCGATTGCTTGTTCATCCAGTAAGTCAATCAATTGGTCAGTTCCTAGGTGTTCATCCAGGATGAACACCTAGGAATATGCAGGAACTGACCAATTGATTGACTTGACCAATTTGAAACGGTCAACCGTTTCAACCATCAAAGGAATAGTAACGACTATCAAACAACTAGTTTTTGCTAGAAATATGTGTTGTATATACATACATACATATAGAATTATGTGCAAAAATTGAATATATATAATATACAAGTTATTTTAAAAGCAAAAACAACTTCAAATCATCAATCCTAAATCATATCATATTTGTGCATTAAAACCTTCATATTCTTGCACAAGAGTATAAATTCTCACACTCATTACACTTAAATATCTTCATACATTCTAAGTGTTATTATATGAACTATAGAGATATATGCTTCAATTGTATTATCTACTCTTTGAGAGAGTGTTCTTATATTTCAAACAAATTATAATCCTTCAAGAGTTTAAGTGAAAAACTCTTGGTTATTGGTGAGGTATATCACTAAGGTGAAAAATATTGAAAATAGTATTTCTTCAAGTGGTGAAAAATGGCTCGGTGAAGATTCATCAAGGACATTGTAATCTTTGACTTGAATTGGTAAAAAAATACAATAATCAAGATCAGTTTAGTGTTTAAGGTGTGGATATAGGCTTGTCAAACCATGTTAAAAATCGAGTTTGTAATTTCTATCTCTATAATATTTATTTTAAGCAGTTTAATTTTATTATTGGTTAATTGTGTTAATTGTGTTTAATTGAGTTAATTGCAATATCTGTTATTATTAGTGAAGCACTAATTCACCTCTCTTAGGTAGTATTGTTGTCTTAATCCTAGAACAATAGATTTCATCATCACCTTATGTGGTATATGGTGGAAAACCTAAGAAGTTCAATGGTATGAATTCTAAAAGGTGGTAACTAAAGATGTTATTCTTGAACTTGATAAAAGTTTTGACTAAAATGCATAAAAAATGTCAAATAAAGAATATGATCCTTATGCATGGATGGACAACGATTTTGTTTGTAGGAATAACATCTTAAATGGTTTCCAAACCACACTATATGATGTGCATATTTCAATTAATAGTGTAAAGACACTATAAAAAGCTTTGGATAAAATAATACAAAGCTGAAGATACCAATTTGAAAAAAGTTTATAGTAAAAAAACTTCTGGATTTCAAGATGGTCAATTCAAGGATTATAATAAGCCAAGTTTAAAAGTTATAATTCATATTGCATGACATTGATATTGAATGGGTAATTCTAAGTGAATCCTTCTAAATGTCTACACTTATTGATAAATTACCATCATCTTGAAAAAACTTCAAGCTCTACTTTAAGTATAAGTATAAAAAGATGAGAGTTGAAGACCTCATTCTAAAGTTGAGGATAAAAAAAGGATAATAAGTTGTCTGAAGGGAGAGACAATAATTTCTCTATGACCTCGAAGATAAATATAGTTGAAAAATGTTGAAGAACCACAATAAAAACCAAAATAAAAAGCTTGTTGTGAAGGAAAACAACATTGCTAAAAACATTAATAGCAAGTGCTCTATCTGTAATAAGACTGGACATCAATCTATGGATTGCAGGAATACAGTTTAATAAGCAACTTTAAAATAAGAAGTACTACTCAATCCAATGTACCGGGGTTTTGATAACTTATCAAATGAAGTGTTAGAGATGAGTTTGTCTACAATTGTCTATAAAGTCAACCAAAACAAGAATCTTGAGTAGTGGTTAGTTGGTACTAGTGTAACTAGACATGCATACACCGATAAAAGGATATTCTTCATTCATAGAGAAATTGATGGTGAACAACTATATATAGGGAATTCATCAATCTTAAAATTACCAGGCAATAAAAGGGTTATTCTAAAGCTAATTTATGAAAAGTTTCTCACCCTTAACAATGTGCTTTATATTTATAATATGGAAAAAAAAAGTGTTTGGCTTGTTGTTGAGCAAACACAGTTTCAAAATGATCTTTGATGAGTTATAAATTTGTACTTAACAAAGAGTGAGATGTTCATAGATAAGGGGTATATATGTTATAGCCTTTTTAAGATGAACATGATGACCATTATAACTAGGAGTGAGAATATTAATAAAATTGTCTCTTTTGTTTTTTGTTTTAACCTATGACATGTGGCATAACAAATACAGACTTGTGAATTATATCTCAATGCAAAGATTGGTTAAACTTGAGTTCTTATCAACTATGATTTTTTTAAAAAATTATAAGTGTAAAATTTATGTAGAATAAAAAAATTCATAAAAAACTTCATTTCAAATAGTTGAAAGAAGTAGTGAATCTCTAGGTTTAATTCACTATGATATTGGTGATTTAGAATTTATTCAAACTAGATATGGATAAGAATATTACATTATTTTTATAGATAATTGTATAAGATATTGTTATACATATTTGCTAATAAGCAAAGATGAAGCTCTTAAAATGTTTAGGTATTATAAGAATGAAGTTGAGAATCAACTTAATAAAAAGACAAAGATGATAAAAAAGATATAGATGGAGAATATAAGGTATTTTTTGGTGAATTTTGTTTTTAAAATGATATTATCCACCAAACTACCACTCCTTATTCACATTAATAAAATAACATTGTAGAACGTAAAAATTGAACTCTAAAACAATGATGAATGCCATGTTAATAAGTTCGGGAGGACTTTATAAGTAGTAGGAGGAAATTTCAACTACCAACTATACACCTAGAAAAGTACCTTACAGGAAGTTAGAAAAGGCAACATATATGTTGTAGAAAGGTAAAAGATCTTCTTGCAAAAAAGTCAATACTTGATCCTAAAAATATCAAAATAGGACCTAAAGTTCTGGATAATGTTATTAAATATGTATATAATAATAGTACATATTGATTTCTCATACACAAGTTTAAGTATTGAGGGTATTCATCTCATATAACACCCTAATTTTTAAAACATGTTGTGTTCAAATATTATGTTTATACGCAACATTAGGGTCATTTTTTTTATTTGTTGTGAATTCTGTTGAAATTCCAGCAGAATTTCCCCTATATTTGGAGGATATCAAGTTATCAACATCTTCAATCACAGCCCAAACAACACCACAAACATGATTCAATCTTCTCGGACCTTATCCCACATCAACACAACTCAAGATTGGCATACAATAATTTTTCTTCCATAAAATATGAATAATAAAGCTTAAAAAAATAAAAAGACAAGAATATAAAATATGTAACAAGAAAAGTATATGTATGGTACTATATTTAAAAAGTTTATAAAATTATTAATTTGTATAATAAAGTTAAGGATTCTATTAATTTTACATAAGAAGTGTGTGAGTACAAAATATACCTAATACAACAAAATCTACCCCTAATATATTAACCATGCCCTGCAATATGCGGTGATCTTATATATGACAATCATAAAATAATAAACAATTTAATAATGATATTCACAAGCGCACACCAACATTTAAATAAATTTTGATAAGTCTCGACACATTAATTTCCCTTCCAATCAAAAATTTTCATTTCTTTACAAGCATAACCTCATCTTCATCTCAAAAGTCATATTCAATATTCACAAACACTTCATCTTATTGATTTCCTTCTAACAATGGAGATGACATATTATTGACTTTCATTCAACCATGAAAGCAACAGATAATGAGCTTCCTCTCAACGATGAAAACTATAAACATTGGCTTTTATCCAGGTATAAAAGCAACATAACAATGGCTCCCATTCATTAATGGAAGCAACAAATATAACATTGGCTTTCATTCAACCTACAAACATTGGCTTTCATCTAGGTATGAAAGCAACATAACAATGGCCCCCATTCATCAATGAAAGCAACAAACATAATATTGACATCCATTCAACGATGGAAGCTACAAACATTGGCTTTCATCCAGGTATGAAAGCAAGATAACAATGACTTCCATTCATCAATGGAAGAAATAAACATAACATTGGCTTTTATTTAATAGTGGAAGCTACAAACATTGGTTTTCTATAAATCCCTTGTCAAGATATGTTTGTCACCTATACCAAGGTTTATCAAGTGTAAGAAATTGTAAGAATAATATACAAAATTAAAAAGACTAAGGTGCAAAAGACTTACCTAGTGTTTGACCTTTAAATGTGATACCCTGCTATTGTCCCACTAGTGCAACCTCTGATTAATACTTAAAAGTGTATTTTTATCAAGGTTTTATATCATCATTTTTGCACTTGAAGTATCAATAACTCCTTAACTAAAGCATATTTTATAATAACAAGTCTGATACCATAAGATACCTTTAATTTATGGTCAATGCTAATATTAAATGCAGGCCTATCATATAAATAAAAGGATTGATTGATGAGTTTAAGTACGGAAATTGAAAGGACAACGAGAGGGCCAAACTTAGAAAAGAGATGGTGGTTCAGTCCAAACTGGAACACTGTTCGGTCATTAGGTCATATCTGGAACTATAGATCTTGGATTTAGGTCTGTCTTATATGGATGGAAAACTAAGACATAAGCCTGAAACTTTCATGGGAGTCCAAGATTTAAAAAGGCTGTTTTTAAGTCCAAATTATAGCAACAACGGAGAAGTCCGAATCTGTCCTGCAGCCCAGACACTGTTCAGTGTTCAGCCTATATCTTGAGTTCAAGAAGTCCAAATGACCTCAACCTTTTTTCTCTGGAAAGCTGAGATAATTTCCTAGAACTTTCATGATTTAAGTCTGTTCAAATTATGACGTTATCAATTATGTTTTTGGCAGACAAGAAGATAAGGATTGTTACCAAGTCAAGATGTGGCCACCCACTCAACAATTAGTCAACAAATCAATAGTTCTGAATTTTGGCCTATAAAAAGAGGCATTTGCCATGTATTTAGGCATCTTGGTTTTCATATCAAGATCATGCTCTTGCTCTCTCTTTATATTTTGTAATGCTTAAGTTTTGCTTATATTAATCTCTTGCTTATGTTTTTCTTTCCTTTCTTTATTTATTTATGTTTCTCTCTTTCATTATGTTTAGTTATGTTTATCATGTCAAGGTGAAAAGGTTACACTAATGCTGTAAGAATAAGTATAATATAAACTCAACATGGACCTTAATGTTTGATACTAACATGTTTTATATTTGTTATCTTGTTCACTTTTAATACTTTGCTTGTTAAATGGTTAATCTAGATTTATGTTGTATAACCCTTGGTACAACAATACTTGGCACTTTCATAGCCTAACTGTATGGTAAAACCGACACCTGTGCTATGAAAGGAACTTGATTTGTTGTTAACATAAGTTATAATCATGAATGCGTGACAGCATTTACAAGTATTAGCATTATTCGAATAAGATAACTAATGTAATCATGTTAACAATTTATAATCCGATTGAAACCTACTTTGTGTGGTTTACAGCTGAGTAATAAAAAGAGTTTATACCATACTTGTTTGAAATAACATTAGTGGATCCTCTAACCTTGACAATTATTTTATCATTGTTTAATCCTTACATCAATAACATATCTCAAAGCTCTCTTTATTATTACTACTGTTGTTGTTGTTGTTATTTATAATTTATACAATTAATCTCTCTGTGTTTCGACCTCGGTCTTGTCGGGTTATTTATTACCTCGACACTCTTGTACTTGGGAGAAGACATCAATCTTTTGGTCGTGTCAACCTCTTCTGTACCAATAAATACAATCATTACCGATAAGTTCCACAATCAACAAAAGTTTCATTTCAATTCTCATTCAAATCCAAATTTTAACTTACTAAGTAGGACAAAACCTTAAAGTTTCATATATGTACACAATGTTTTATATGTCATAATTTTTATAGTGCTGGATTCCAAGCAAAGGTTGGCAATTATATATTTTTGTCATTCAGCCTAGACCTCTTAGAACATTGTTTAGTCTACAACTTTTATAAAGGGTTGGCAATTAATCAATCATAACTGAAGTTGTAAGACACAATTTTAAGTGCGGTTTATTTTGTTAGAAAGATAAGACATAAGGCTATAACTTTTATGAAGGGTGATGAACCCAATTATGCCATTTAGATATCAAAAAGTACTCATGATAATAACATGTAGGGTTGTCCAGTAGATTCCATGTTAGACCTTTCATCAATGTTTTACCTATATCTGGAGTTTCGTAGTTCCAAATGATGCAAAACAATTGCATTTGAAATGTAACATCCATACCTATAATGTTTATGAAGATAGGTAATCAAATTTTATCATTGTCAAAGTCACATTATAGTTGGAAGTCTGGTGATAAATCTGTCATGTTTTTAACTTGTCACTTTTAACAAGCAATTAAGTGTTTTAATGTATCTCTTATCATTCAAAACACTCATTTCCTTTCAATATATTTTCTAATACCATTAAACATGAATCTTACATAAATTAAACTAATAAAATCTACCGTCTATAGATAAAAACTCTCTTAATCAAACCATGATCAAATGACTACTCATAGTAAACAATATCATTCCACCATCATAACATCAAAACACACAACTAAGGTTCATTTTTAATAATTCTATCACTTTTAACTCATCAAATACACTATTAGTTTTGTAAAAGGAATTCTCACCTTCAAATCACAATAATCAAGAAGAATTTGTATAAGGGACAAGCTTTCATCCACTTCTTTTTCTTTCTCTTTTCCTTCCCTTGCTTGCCATGACCCCTCCTCTCTCTCTCTATCTCTCTCTCAAATATACTTCTTCTCACTTCCCTCACTCTATTTCTCTCAATTTAGTGTTTAAGAGGTTTATCTCTCATAAATTTACAAGTTTTTCCTTTAATTTTCTTCCTTTTGCTAGATTTTCTAAACTCTCTCAAGCTTCTCTCTGTTTTTTTTTTCTTTCCCTCTTGAATGGTCGTCCATAGGCCATGTATTTATACCCATCAATTTCAAAAATTCTCATTACATCCCTCTTTAATACCTTTCAATTTTTCGTGTAAATTTCTCCTGGTTTCCAACATCTGTTTATACTCAAATAAATCTGAGCAAAGTCAAATTTCATTAAATTACATTATACCATATTTCTTTCATTTTTTCTTCTTTCATTTGGTTTTTATTCTCATTTGAGTCTTTTTTATTTTCCAAGTATTTTTTGGGTTTCCATTTTCTAAGATTAGTACATAAACTTTTCCTTCCAAATTTCTTGACTCGATATCATTCCCTTAAAGTAAAGATAAATTTTACATACTCAATATAAAATTTAATTCACTATCCTTGTAGGTTTACAATGATATCCAAATATTTACTCTAGAGGTTTACATATCATCTACATATCATCTTCCCCACGCGGTAAATTTTCTTGTATTCATTTAATATATTAGGTTTCTTATTATTTGTGTATATTCTATCTAGGGGTTGACATCCTAAAACAATAATGAATTCAAGAAATTCCATATTATTTGAGTATATGTTTCCATTTTAGGTAGTATAAGAAATTCATTCACTTAAGAGGATGAATGAAGTTAGCTCAAGTAGTCATCATGGTTTAGACCATGATGAAGTTGAGCCAAGAAGGAGCAGTATGACAAAATTATCAAAACATTTAATTTTAATTTTTCAACATACTTTTTAGAAAATGAAACTCAAATCTTCTTCGAGATAATGTCATATTCTAAAGGTTCCTATTAGAAAAAAAAAGCAATTAATAGTGAAATTAAATCTATTATGCATAATCATACATGGGAACTAGTGAATCTCTCACCCTGAAAGTAAGTTATTAGATCATAAATGGATTTTCAAGAGGAAGATGAAAGCTAACGAAATTATTGATAAATATAAGTAAGACTTATTACGAAAGGACTCAAATTATATGTAGCTGTGAAATATTTTAACATATATTCATTTTTGTTGAGAATTAATTTCATATAAATGTTAATAGTCATCTTAGCTATTAACAAACATGAAATATAATAGATGTGAAAACAACTTTTTTAAACGATGACCTTTCACAAAAAAAAAGGTCAACATGGTACAACCCAAAGGATTTATTGTTAAAAGGTAAGAAATGAAAGTCTATAAGCTTGATAAGTCATTAGATGGTTTTAACAATGACCTAAATAATGGCATAAAAAATATAAGAAGATTATGTTTTCAAATGAGTAAATCTATAAAGTTGATAAATTTATTTGCATAAAAAACACAGATAAAGGTAATGTCATTATATGTCTTCATGTGGATGACATACTAATTTTGGACAACAATGACTACATGAACAAGTCCACCATGAAAATATTAACGAACAAGTTTAACATGAAAGACTTGGATGTTATAGATATCATTATAGGAATAAAAAATTCTAAGTCATCTGATGGATTGTTACTATTCCAATCTCTTAATGTTAAAAAAATCCTTAATAAGTTGTTTTATAGGTGATAATGATGTGGTCAAAATACCAGTAGATCATTGAAAAATCATAAATAATGTAATTAAATATTTGAGATGCACTTTCAAGTATGAGTTACATTATTCTAGATACCTGGTGGTACTAAAAGGGTATAATGATGTGAATTGAATATCTAATACTAAGGATTCAAAATACATTAATAGATATATCTTTATACTTGAGAAAGCAGTTGTGTCTTAGAAATCCTCTAAGCAAATATGCATTGCAAGATGCATGATGAAATAAGAGTTTATCACTTTTTATAAAACTAGAGAGGAAGTCGAGTGACTTCAAAATTCCTTAAAGGATTATGTTAGCTAAATACAGTGCCAACAATTTGTATCCATTGCGATAATCAATCAACAATTAAAATGACACTAAATATTATAATGATAAGTCTAGACATATAAGTTATCGATATAATACTATTAAATACTTGTTCTTGAATTGGGTTATTTCTATTAGCTATGTAAAGTTAAAAGAAAATACTATGGATTCATTGTTAAAAGCTTAATGAGAGAGCTTGTGTATAGTTTATTGAAGAGAATATGTTTAAAGCCTTTAAATGTGAAAAAATGTCATGATAGAAACTCTACCTAGTTGACTGAAGATCAAGAACTAGGTTCAAAAGGAAATCTAAGTCATGACATTCTCAATAGCACTTATAAATAGTTATTTATGCATATTCTTATGTTGAAAAGGGTGTTAGTTGTAACATGATAAGTATCAGTCGTGCTTTTATTATTTTCATATCTTGGTATACTAAATGGAGTATAACATAATACTTTTAAAGAATCATTTATATGAGAGAAATGTGATCATTTTTTTAACAAGCTAAATTCTCTATTGCACTCATGAAATCAGAAGTTGTGTAGGGCTAAAATAAACATAATCGTGAGAACTTAAAAAAAAACTCTATGTAGAGAACAATGTGAGTGCTATTATCTTCGTTTATGTAAAAAGATTAAATAGTTCAAGACATTATATTCATTAATTAGCTAAATAAATCCAATAGTACTTTACTAGGAAAGACTCAAAGTCTAAAGTTACCTATCCTGATGTGATGACCTACCAATTCATTTTCTCTCTATAATTTTGTTTGTATGTGTGCATATCGGTTAATTTCCAATTACACTTTATATATCAGTTAGTTAATTTCCATTTATGTGGGAAATTGTTAGAAAAGTTGGTTTTTAGACATGTCTTTACGCATATTTGATGAATAATTAAAAGTGAAATCCATCTATTTTTTTTGTTAAAACTTTGTTGAAAAATGTTCTCCAACATGAATATTGAAACATGAAATATTATAATGTCTAAAACCAAATATAAGTGAATAAGAAATTGATCTCAAAGAATCCTTGATAAAGTTGACAAAACACCAAAACTTAACAATGAAACTTTGTCCCATATTGGAAAAACAAAAATTCTTCTTTACATCCAAAGACTATTTGTGTGTGTGTGTGTTTATGGTCTTTATCGCATGTTGAAAAAATAAAAATTCTTTCTCTTTTCCAATACACACATGTGTGTGTCGTTTGTCCCACATTGAAAAAAAAAGAAGAAACTTTTCTTCTCTTTCAAACTCTATATATAAAGGATTCTTGTAGGTTTATGATAAATAAATAAAAATGATTCCTTTTGAATTATCTTCCTTTATTTTCATCTTCTTTGGTTTTTTCCAGAAAAAAGTGAGTTATTTTTCTTAAGTTCACTCAGGCTTTATATTAAAGTGTATCAACACTGAGAAGATGTTTGTTGTTTAGGTAGATTGTGCATTATGATCTGACCATAATTTTATTTTGCTTGGTAAAGATGAAACCACAAGTTTAACAATATGGGACCCATATATTTTTGTGGTCCAACCATAGGTTCAACAAAAAGCAACCCATATCTGCCTTTTGTCATTCTTATGCACAACCAATACCGTTTAATTTTGTTTACCAAAATACCCAATCCATGTCTTCTCCTTCTTGCTCTCTTAAAAATCGGTGAAATGACTATTCTCAGTATCCACATCTTCATCTCTTTATCGACCTCTTCCTTTCTTGAAGAAGAACCTCTATTTACAAACGTCGTTCTTTTTTTTTTGTAGCCACAAACGATTACAAAACCCACAAACTAACTTCAAATCTATACAAACCATCATTCACGACTAGATCTATAAAAACCACTACCAAATTTATTTTCTTTAAGTCCTATAAGCCCTTTTTTGTGTACAAGTGTTTTTTTGTAGAAAAATCTAGGTAAATTTTGATTTCATTATGTCTTTAATTTCTCATTTATGCATGTTCTTATAAATATTGAATCTAACCAGATCTTATTCATTGTCGAAATTGTATCCCTATTTATTATTATAGGAACCGTTGATTTGCTCTTTATAATTCTGGTAAGCTCTTATGGTTCTAATCTTTTTCTTTCTTAGTTGCATTATTTAGGAGATTCCTAATTTTGTTGCTTCTGATTTTTCATTGAGTTAATGAATAAAGGTTTAAAGTGTAGCTGCGATTATTTTGAGTTAAAAAAATATATAAATAGATGAAATGATATAGAAATTCAAGATGTGGTAAATGATGTAGAGAGGACAAGACAAAAACAAAAACAAAAAAACTTACTCACAAAAATTACATTAGCCAGGTTGTGAATACTAAAACGTAAGAACCAAAATGAATTGAACAGAAAACAAGTACTTTAACCAGGTTCTTGATGCTATAACATAGGAACCAAACTAGATACATAGTTTAAACATTATAGATTTTAATTGATTTTCTAATTATGATGCATTCATGTCTTTTTATTTATGATACATAGTTTAAATATGTTATTGTAGTCTTCTTATGATGTAGAGATTTCACTAACTTAAAAATAGATGATAAAGTTGCAGACATAACACTGTAAACAATCATTTGACCTATTAAGATAATTAATTGATGTTCGCATGATGTATAATAATGATGTATTATAACTACTATTTAATAGCAAATTCATTAAACATAGTCATACCATATTGTTCTCAACCTTTTCCTTTCATCACCTTTTTTTCATCAATATGTTTTGCTAATGATAATATATTACATTACAAATACATAATGTAGTACTACTCATAAAACACAAAACTTCATTACAAGGTTCCTTTTAATGTAAATGCTCAAAACATAGAGCATTGAAAACTAGACAGAATTCCATAGAGAACATTAACTATAATTTGTTAACACTACAATATCGTTATTAATATATAACATTATCAAAATTAATTGCGTAATTCTATGTTAGAAAATTTATTTAAAGCTTAGAACGTGGAAGAGTCTTAATCTCAAGATAAGGCATGTTAGATTAGAGAGATGCTATGCGCATTTTGTGACATTTATATAAAGGTAATTGAAAAGGGAATGAGACCCAACACTCATTTTGACAAGGCTAGTTGGAAATATGTCACTACTACCTTTAAAGAGCAAATTGGTCATGGATTCACTAAAGCACAACTAAAAAATAAGTGGGACAAGATGAAAAGGGATTGGAGGATACGAAAAAAGTTGATTTCTGAAACAAGAGTGGGCTAGAGTTCAGAGTTGGGAAGTATTTTTTCCACTAAAAAGTGGTGGAAATCTTAAATTTAGATCTAATGTTATTGAAACAATGTCTAAATTTTATTACAGTTCTCTAATTTTTTCTTTACAATCCTCCATGTTTATTTGATATAATGTTTTCTTTTATTTATAGAAAATATATGGAGCTAAAAAATTCAAGCATTTTGGTATTGAGCTAGCTCTTTATGGTAAAAATGATATTATATTTATAAATATTATAGCTTCCGGTAAGTTTGCTTGGGCACCTTTTCAAGAAATGATTTCGGGTGATGTTGGGGTGGATGATAGGACCAAAAATACATCGAATGAAGATGTTAACTTAGAGGAGGGTAGTGGAGATTTCAAGAAAGATAGTATACCAAACTTTGTTGATGATGTCAACAACATGGTTGTTGGTTTCAACATTAGTGTTAGTACTAGTAACCCTAGTAGTAGTGGTAAGAGAAAGCCAAATTATTCCGGTAAGAGTTTTAAAACTAGGAAAGGTTTTGGGATGGGAGCACAACTTTTTTTGCACTTAGATAAATTGATTGATAGTGTCTCTACAAGAAGTGACTGCACATCTGGTTTTGTGGATAGGAAAAGGTGTAGCATTGAAGAAGTGATTGCAGAGTTTCACTCCATAGATGAAGTTGTTTTTTGAAGTGAATTTTATTGTTTCGCTACTGAATATTTCATGGTTAGAAGTAAGAGGAAAATGTGAGCAACATTGGGAACTATAAAAGAAAACTTCAATAGTTGAAACTAATGTTTCAAAGAAGATCAAACCTCAAACCATGAGGTATGTCTCAATCTTTAAATGACACTTCAATTATCGATAACTTCATATTAATTTCAGATGCATTGTATATCAAGACCTAACATTCTATTGCTTTTAAGAAAAATCTATGAAACTAATGTTCAATATGTGAACCTTTGTATTTGCCATATGGTTGTTTTATGTTTTTGTAGAATGCCTGTGAGAGACAGATTGACACATAACTTTTATTGCAGATGTTGAATTTTTTGTTCTAGTGTCTTTTATGTTGTTGTTGCCTTTGGATTGTTAAGGTGTTGCTGATATGAAGCTTTGTCTATGCTGTTTGCTGCTAGTTTTTTATTATTGTCTTCGGGAGGACATACCATGTCTTTTTCATATGTTCTGTATGTTTGTTGTGTTACTGGTAAAGATTTGTAGTTGTGTACTTAATAACCAACTTTGTCTTCATTTTTTTGGCAATTGTTGAGTATGCCTTTATGTTGTTATTCATTAAAGGTTGTTGACCATAAGACTGTTAGGAGAAACAATTAGGTTTGAATGTCTGGTAGAATGTGCTTGTATTGTGTTGTTAACAGATCACTCTTTTCCACCCTATATAATTCACCATTTCAATAAAGTTGAAAACATCACTTTCAAAAACATTTATGGAATGACTAAGGCATTTTCATTAAAGTATATCATCTTGCATCTTATAAAGTAGTAAGTTTTCTTTCTTTCATTATATATTCATACTTTAAGTTAGACCTAATTTATTAATGACATTGTTGTTGCTTTCAATATAAACAATGTATGTATTAATATAACTAAGACATAATAATTGTTTAGTATATTTTGAGATGAGATGAAATTTATTGTAAACAAAAGAATATGATAAATTAATGAAATTGAATGGAATAATGTATTGTGGATTGTTTTTTGAATAAAAGAAAATTAAAGGGATTAATAGGATAATAAAAGTTTTATTTTCTATAAAAGTAATGTGATTTATTGAGATTTGCACATAAAGCTTGCAACACATCTACAATAATAAAATAATTAATATGTTGTTCCTGGCTTATGATTATTTAATTAAAATTGTAGATATTGATGCAAATTGGTTTGGTAACCTTTTTAAAGGAGAGTATGAAAATGTCATGAACAATGTCGTTTAATATGTTTCGCATGGCTACGCTAGTAAGGATAGTGGTAGTCATATCGGTTATAGTGGTGGTTCTACTGATGATAGCAATGCAGATGATGATAGTGACAACGATAATAGTAACAAAGATGATGATGATGCAGGCGATTCATTTTGGCATAGAGAATTTGATTGTCATAAACTAGTATTGTGCATAGCAGGCACACTTGCATTGTATTATAATAACTACATCTATAAGCAACCTTGTATGATTTCATACAACACAGGAATGCAGTGATTGAATGAAATTTTAAATGGGAATTGGATACGTTGTGTAAATATGTTTACGATGGATGCAACGGCGTTTCAGAATCTTTGTTTTAATTTAGAAACACGGTTGGACTGAAACATCGAGGATCAGTGTTATAGAGAAAGTTGGCATGTTTCTTTATACTTTAGTGTTGGGTGCTTCTAATAGGGAGATCTATGAGAGATTCCAACATTCTAGTGAAACAATGAGTAGGTATTTCAACAAGGTTCTGAAGGTTGTGTTTGTTATCAGTTGACGTAATAAAACCAGTTGATCCAGACTTTTTGACAACATCGCGAGAAATTGCTATGAACCTGAGATATATGTCACATTTTAAGGTAACATATAAGATTATTAAAAAGTGAATATATTTATCTTTCCACTTTCATTATATAATCCATTTGGTAATTCATTTACAATTAATATTTTTTAAATTTTGTTTTTAGAATTGTGTAGGAACAATCGATGGAACATATGTGTGTACTTATGTCCCAGGAAAATCAAATACCATTTATTGGAAGGAAAGGAGTACCAACACAGAATATTATAACGATATGTAATTTTGACATGCAATTTACATTTGTTTGGGCTAGATAGGAAAGTAGCGCACATGACTCAAGAATTTTTCATGAGGCCATCTATAATTCAAATACCAACTTTCCAAAGGCACCAGAACAATGTATTTTGGATAGAACAATAAAGCTTCTTTCAAAATTTTCATTTATTTAAATTTTGGTCGCATGGTACAAAATATTTGTTGTTTTAAATGTCTTCGATGAATACATGAAAGTTTTACATTCTTGACTTCGTTATCCAATTGAATATGGATTTCTAGGTTCATATAAAGGTGAAAGATATCATCTTTCAAAATTTCATCGTCGAGACTAGCCAAAAAGTCGGGAGTTGTTCAACCGGGTTCATTCCTCAGTTCAATGTGTAATTGAGCGAACTTTTAGGGTGCGGAAAAAAAGATGAAGAATTTTGCAGAACATGTCAGTGTTTCTGTATAAAACACAGGTGTAGATTGTTGTTGCATCAACAGCTCTTCATAACTACATAAGAAGGAAGTTTGTACAAGATATTGCTTTTAATGAATTTAAATGTCATCCTAATTTCATGCCTCAAGATTTTTTTTACGTGATGTTATTCCACGATCATAAACATATGGAGGCAATAGGACTTCACATATGACTTTGCATATGAATTGTATTCGAGATGAAATTGCTTCAAGTTTGATGGGAGAACTGTAGGACTTTTAACCTTAGTAATAGTTAATCACAATTATGTATTAATTGTTCAATGTCATATATTAAAAAAAATTAATGTCTTACTTGGTCATTTCATGTCCAACCATAGTTTTTACTAAATACTAATAGCATGCTTTTAATGTAAAGCAATTTGAACCACAATTTGAACCAACACATAATTTATATAAAGCAATCACACAAAAAAGTAATTTTTTAAAAAAATTACCTTTTTAAAACTATAATCATGCTTTTTACCCTAAACACAAACATGCTCTACATAGTATAGTATAGTATAGTATAGTATAGTTGTTGAATCTTGAAAAGCAATTTACCTATACCACTTTTAATTGGCGGGCAAATTCTGATTTAAGGATAAAGAGATAACTCTTGCAAAAATCATATTTTGTTGTCGTATTGCTTCAACAAGTGTAATTTAATTCGTTAATAATTGAGATCTTAATATGATATTGTTTTATATATTGTTCTATTTGCATGCTCATTTTATTGTTTATAGTTTATAAATTGTTATTTGATCTACGATTTAGATTTGATTATTAATTAGCTAATAAATTTAATTTAATTTATATTTATTAAAACAGATTAAAATATCTTTGATTATTAATTCCAACAGACTTTTATTTACATTTGGAATATCCAACACGATATTCTAGAATTCTCTATGTTATATATATATGGCTTCCTCTTTCTAGAATTCTCTATGTTATGGTGACAAATCCCTACCAAACAAGCTTATACTTGTAACATTTTTTTTTCGTTCTCATTTTTTTCCTTAGTTATACCTTTCCATGCCCAAATTAAAGTATAATTTGTAAATTTGAGGCAAATTAAAAATAGAGGATGAAAATTTAAATCACATAGAAATTTCATTATCAATCTAAATATTTATTCAAAATTCATTTTTATCCTCTTGCTTTCTCTTTCCAACTTTCATTGTCAAAACAAAATCAATTTTGATTGAAAAGTTTATCTTTTTTATATTTTAATACTTAAATATAATAGAGGAGAGAGAAAGTTGATAATTATCATCGATTTTATACACTTAAAAAATATCAACTTTGATGTCAACAGATTTTATTTGACAAGAAGAGTTTGATAATGGTTATTTTAAACTTCAAAATTACAAGAAAAAATAGATCAAATCCCAAAAAAAATATTTACTCCATTTGATTTTGTGTCATTTAACCTTTTGTTAGCTTAATAAATTAGTTTTTCCATGTTATAAGACTTTTACTTCGGTGTTTTTTGGCAAAAATAAGTTCAAAATAAGATTT
>Ga0325404_1001000_pt1 | contig 29356 bp, 18 predicted proteins | sample PopdelMetagenome_18_FD_205664 | JGI IMG/M metagenome (GOLD analysis project Ga0325404, IMG submission 205664) | Populus deltoides microbial communities from Bellville, Georgia, United States - Xylem-Control-R1 | ecosystem: Host-associated > Plants > Phyllosphere > Stem > Wood/Secondary xylem...
AGTTTTTTAAGAAATTTAAGATGAGCAGGGCACCTAATATTGAGACTGTTTCTTAGAAAAGCGTGGAGTTTTCTAAGAATTTTAAGATGGGCAGCCACCCAATATTGAGACCGTTTCTTAGAAAAGCGTGGAGTTTTCTAAGAATTTTAAGATGGGCAGCCACCCAATATTGAGACCGTTTCTTAGAAAAGCATGTAGTTTTCTAAGAATTTTAAGAGGGGCCGGTCACCTGATATTGAGACCGTTTCTTGGAAAAGCGTGGAGTTTTCTAAAAATTTTAAGGTGGGCAGGTCACCCGATATTGAGACCATTTCTTCGTAAAGCGTGGAGTTTTCTAAGAATTTTAGGATGAGTAGGTCCCCCGATAATTGGACCATTTCTAAAAATAAAAAAACATGGAGTTTTTCTGGATAGGCAAGTCACCTGATAGGGAAACCATTGTTTAGGAAAGGACATTGTTTGCCCACGGTTCATGCATGGCTTGGAGTTTAGATTTTTTTTGTTCATGTTAAAGTTACGTTTCTTTTCTTATTCTCCTGCCATGAGGAACCGTGAGCTTTAAAGGCTTTCATTATCTTTCCCTTTCTTTGTCCGAGTGTCTCTTTGCCTTAGGATGTTGCATAGTTTGAGTTTGGCTCCTAAATAAAGCTCTATCTAGAAAGTGAAACACAAGGGAAGTCCCTTTAGAGTCAAGGCAGTCTTTTAGCAGACTTTCGGTTCATGTTTTCATTTTGATTGTTTTTTCTGAAAAAAGAGCTAGCTGGCCGTTGGTTTGTGTTTGTAGTTCTGTATTTGCTTCAGTATAAAGGTGTTGCTCAAGTCGTTTCCTTTTGCATGAGACTAACGAATGTGGCAGTATTAAAGATCGGAAAAATGATGGGTGTTGAGCCATGGTTACTGTTATAGGTTTTGGTTTTCAGAATTGTGGTCTTCTTGTGCATACAGACTTGTTATTTTTTTTTAGTTATAGGATTTGGGTTTAAATGGACGGACTGAATCTTGTGTGAGTAAAGTTTGGCTTTGGGAAATTTATTTTTTATATATATCAGTGTTTTGGGCATTTTGCAAATTTTGGAATGGATGTGTATGGCTGTTTTTTTTTTTTGTGATGCTTGTGTTTTGACAAGAAAAATAATAAAAAAAATTTGCGTGTTGCATACGGCCAATACCCTAACATGTTTTGAATGTTTCTTTTATACAAAAAATATTGGAAGTTTCGAAAATGTGTATTCGCATGGATTTCTTAAACACAAAAAGAAAATTGATTTTCTTGCATTTCTGGATTTTACATGTTTGTAAAACTCCAAAGGGTATTGGCCAATATTCCAAAAAATATAAAAATCTTATTTTGGAGGAATTCATCTATTATTCACCGCTAATGTTTGGATAAAGAAATTCTTAAAGGACGAATATCCAAAATATTATTGGGAATAATTTGTTATTATTCACTGTTAATATTTGGATAAAGAAACCTCGAGTGGTAAATATCCAAAATAATTTTCTAGGAATAATAAATCCTCACATAATCTAGAAAGAAGCCTTGATTATAATCGAGGACATTTCAATTTTTTTTACTCCACGGTTTATGAGCCGTGAGAGTATAAAAGACTAAGGCAAAAATAGGCTTTTAAATTTTCTTAGATTTCAAAATTTTTGTCCCTCCACCTTGCGATTTACGAGTCGCAAACTCTTAAAATACTAAGGGGAAAATGAGCTTTTAAAGTACATGGAACCTCCTTGGATTTCTATCTTAATCAATTTAGTTTGAATCAAACCTAGAAAAACTGATGGGACCAGAAAACACCAACATCATAGCAATTAAAGCAAACCAAGCACCAAGCAGCTTACCTTAGGTAGGGCGTACTAGGGGTACTAATACCTTCCCTTTACGCAACCAGTCCCTTGCCTTAAAATCTCTGAAAGACTAGTTAGGGTTCCTAGTGACCAAATACTAGGTGGCAACTCCCTTATTCAATAAACAAAAGACCCCGAAATCAAGCAAAAAATCATCATCGGATCCCACCGAGAGGGTGCGACAGTTATGGTTAAAGGAAATTGCTAGATTAAGATTTCAAGTTCACCGAGCTGCAAACAGAGATTTTAGTTTTGGTTAATGGAAATTGCTAGATTGAAATTTCAAGTTAACCAAGTTGTAGACACAAATTTTGGTTCTGATTAAAGATGGCACCAGATGGGATCTCAGGTTGACCAAGTTGAAGATAAAGATTTAGGTTAATGTGAACCTCGTAATCACGTGGTCACGTAACCTATATATAAAGACACCAAATTACTGGAAAACCAAATAAATCAAGTTTGACAGGATTGTGACACAAAGATAACTTGTACACTTAGACACCAGCACTATTGGAAATGAAAACCCCTCACCCAACGAATATTAATTCATGAATGATAAGTATAAGGATGATGCCATGAAGTCAGTTGTTTTTTTGTAAGTATTTTCAGTTCTTTTGAGAACCAAGGAAGGGAGAATATCTTACCACTAACACACAAAGTTGCGGAAAAATATGTCTATTTATCTGAAAATTTCATAGCCCCCCACATGTCTGGTTATGGCTTTATTTATACTGATTCTAGACTGAAATAAACCCTAATGGAACAACACCATTTCATTTATATGAAACAACCCATTGTGCGAAATGACATTGTTTGGTAATTAGCATAAAAAAGAACAAAATGACGGCATTTTGATGGCACTATGCATCATTTTCCTCCCTTGCACTGGTTTTACAGACAGGGGAGGAGGTTTTTTTCCCTCCTTTACACCATGCTTTTTTTTGTCTCTCCCTCACTCCTCTACGTCCCAATACCACGACACAACACACCCTCTCATGGTATACCTGAAATGAATAAAGAAAACAGGTCCTTTAGGCAACCCTGAAGTAGTTGCAAAGGGGTCGCCCAGCAACCCTATCCTTCGGCGTGCATTGGACAGTAATAGGGTGGTCCAACTCCTCCTCACCCCTATAAATACCCCCTCACTAGGAGGTGAAGATGGAAAAAATAAAAGGAATGAAGAAACAGAAAAGAAAAGAAAGAAAAGAGCAGGAAAAAAACAGAGAAAAAAAAAAAGAAAAAAAGGGCAAAGAGAACCCTTTGGCTCTGCCTAGAGAAGAAGAGTGCCTTCCCTCCAGCTATAAAACCAATCTATCTCCTTCGTTGTTTGGGCGACGTTAGACACCCTCCAACGACCTCCGATACTAATTTTGCTTCAATAGATAGCAGCAACTCATTCCTCCCAATCACCACCATAAGTAATGCCACTGTGAGCCATCGCCAGCATCAATAACCACTGACCCCTCATTCTAGGTGACATTCTTCTTCTTTCTTTAAGCATTTGTTGCCTACTTTAGTTGCATGCAGAACGTGATTAATTCATATTTTGCAGCAAGTAACAATTGATTAACTTAGCTACTGCGTTTAGCTTAGTATCCAGGAAGTTTGTTTCGGGCTAGACCTTTAGCTCGACCCATACGGCTAGGCCGGGTCTAACCCTCCTTTAAAAAAAGAGTTCTGTTGGGCCTTCGGTCAGCCCAACCAGCTAGGCCGAGTTTGGGTTTCAGGCTCAATTAGCGCAGCCCCAAGGCTGACGGTGTGTTTGACAAACACACCCTTATGACTTTCCTTTTAGTTTTAAACTTGCCTTTATCTTAAGATCCGGCCAAACAAGCCCTTAAAAAAACTTACAAACTTTTAAAATATTTCATGGACCATTTTGAATTTATTTGTGGGCGAATGCTTTCCTTAATTTTTTTTTACTTCATATTAGGACCGTGGACATACTGTAGGATACTAATCCGATATCAAAGTACCTGCTTTTTATTGAAATTTCAAGAAATTCCAAAAAAATCTCTAAACATTCTCATTTCAAAAAAATACAAAAATATATTTTTATAGGTGTGCATACGGCTAAGTCTCTCAAAAGTATAAAAAATCATAAAATATTTCCATACAAAAATTTAAAAAAATATGTATTTGCATGCATTTTTGGATGTACTAACCTGTTTATTAAAGTTATGAGAATTAAGCTTACATCTCAAAATACCAAAAACTTATTTTATTTTTGGTTAGTATCCAGGATTATGAACTTATACGTAAGATATAATTTCGATATTATATAAAAAAGAGTTTTTTTTTAATTATTGGCATTAAAACAGTTAGGTTTTTAACTTGATAAGATAAAGACTTACTGAGGAGGGCTTTTCTTAAATCTTAGATAGACCAATGAATAGAAAACACAACAATATCTTAGTTTATATCAGACAAATAAAAAATGCACCTTACCTCGGGTAAGGCGTATAAGGGGTGCTAATACATTTCCTTTACTCAACCAGCCTCCATGCCTAAATCCTGAGACAGTTAGGGTTCCTGGCGACCAAAATACTAGGTGGCGACTCCTATTTCCCTCCTTTTATAGATAAAGGACAAGAGTTCCTTGTCCTTTTAATTTCTGATTATTCCTGATACAAGAGGATGATTGTCGCAACGCCGCACACGTGCGACAACAAACAGAAATTAAAAGAATGAGAATTAAATTTGATATAAAAATTAAATGAAATCAAGTGTCAATGGATAAAATTGAAAAATAAAATCAATTAAAAAAGGATTCCAAACAAAACGAATAGTACTGAGGATTTAATTTGAAAAAAATTAAATGCCAGGACACCTTTTAATTTTAGCAGGCCAACACAAATCTTGAGTAGAGGACAGAGAAAAAAAGGGAAGAAAAAAGACAATTAGAGCCTTATAGCCTGCTGTTATTCCACTAACACGCGCTAAAACAACGAGAAAAGCTCGACATGCCACTTCCAACAGCACCGTTAAAGCCGTAATTATGTCGTTTGGAGAAGCCGCACGCGTCGTTAAAATAAGTTTCTCTATCTATTTGCCCCCGTCCCTATATTCATCTTAGTTTCAATCTTTGTCCCTTAACACTTAATTGTTCTGAATCGACCAAATTTTATTTTATTTTGCAAAATCACGCATCAATCAAACACTAAAAATTTCCCTCAATATTGTGAGATCTCCGTATCAAGGCAACCAAAACAAATTACCAAGTCCAATCCCAATAAAGTCAATGTGAAAAAAGAAAGAAAGTTGAGGGACTAGAATTAAAAACGGGACATGAACGTCCCCTTGACCAATCCCAATACCTAAAAGTCTATGATTTTGACAAAAAAATAAAGTATTGAATATTTTTTTAAATGCTTCAAAATCAGTCCTTAAAGCTCTAATTATTTTAAATCAATAAAATTTTATTGACACCTTGAAATCCTTATACGCGGGCATGAAAAATAAATCACCAAGACCAATCACTAATAAAAAAAAAATTAAAGGATCAAATAAGAAAAAGAGAAATTGTGGTATAGAAGCGTAAAAAATCTTAGGGGTAACCAAAACGATGAACAATGTTTGTCCTCAAATGTTATAGTGAAAAACTGATGTCTTTTAGGGTATATATTTTTTATAATTTCTTATATATGTAAATTATGAATTGATTAAAAATATCATATAAACAAAATAAATTCCATAATTATTTAAAATTAAAAATTATATGAAATAAATTTTGATGAACTTCAAATGAAACTATATTTAAGCCAATTTAGTTTAGTGATGGATTTTAATGATACAAAAATTAGAAATGTATGCAAAAGTAGGTTTTTGTGTGGAGAGTAGAGTTGGGTGATCTTACCTATATTATTGATTAGTATTTAAAAGTACATTGTTATTAAGGCTTTATATCATCATATTGTTTAGTGTTCAGTCCATATCTCAGGTTCCAGAAGTCCAAATGAGCTCATTATTTTTTTGGTGGAAAGCTGATACAGATTCCTACAACTTTTATGAAGATCACTTTGCCAAATTCTGATTGTGAAAATGTCATTTTGTCCAGAAAACAAATCCATACCTAAACCACCAAGTCCACGAAGTCATTAATTAGCCACTAATTCAATAGTTAATTACCAAATGAATAGTTTTCTTGGCCTATAAAAGGAGACATTTGTCATTCATTTAGGCATCTTAGTTTTCAGATCAAGATTATTTTCTTGCTTTCTCTCTTTGTAATGTTCAAGTTTTATTTTCATTAATCTCTTGTTTATGTTTTTCATTTCCTTTACTACTCTTAGTTAACTTATATCATAATTATGTTCTTATCTTGTTTATTTATGTTCTTCTTCTTCAATATGTCTAGTTAAGTTAATTATGTCAAGGTGAGAAGGTTTCACCAATGGTGTTATAATAAATATAATATAAACTCAACATGGACTTCAATGTTTCTATCCAATAAAGTTTGTTATTAATATGTCTTATCTTTTTATCTTACTAATTTTTAATACCTTACTTGTTAAATGATTAATCTAGATTTGTGTAAAGGAAATGAAAATAAAGACCCTGATAAAGCAATGGAGTACCTCTGAAAATACTCAAAATTAAGACACTACAGGCACTAGGTAAAACCCAATCTCAAACATCTAGTAGAGGAATGTACAACCTAAGTGAAGCTCATGACCTCCAACCCAAATTTGCATCTTTAACTAGAAAAGTCGAGGCACTTGAATTTAAAAAGAGTGGTCAATTAAAATCTATTTAAGACATTGTGTGTCAAATCTATGAAACAAATGAACATTCAACTAATGATTGTCCAACTTTGCCTTTTTTTAAGGAATGTCTCCATGAACATGACAATGCTTTAAACAGTTTCCAAAGGCCAAATACCTATACTCATAAACATACAGTCCTGGTTGGAGAAATCATCCAATTTTAGTTGGAAGAGTGGTAGCAATAATGCACAAACTTCACAACCACAATTTCAAGCCCACCTAATTTTCAAAATTCTCAAGGATATGCACCTCCTTATGTTCCCCCTCCTAAAAAAAATCTTGAAGAGACATTGCATGTATTCATGGAAAAGCAAGAGACAATCAACACTCAAAATGCTCAAACCATGGCAGATTTAAAAGATATTCTTACAAAATTCACATCTGCTCTTAGTTTTCAGGAGAAAGATAAGTTTCCATGTCAGCCACAGCAAAACCCAAAAGTGCAAGTAGCTCCGGAAGCCAACACATGGATCAAGTCAAATCAGTCATTACTCTCCGCAGTGGTAAGGTTATTGAAAAACCCATTCTTGAACGTTGTGAGAAAGATGATAAGTTAATCTATGAGGATAAGGAAGTGGTTGAACCTAAACATTACATGAAAGGACTGATTTCCCCTCAGCACTTCCATCTCCTCATGCCATGACCAAACAAAGGAAAGTTAATCACAATTTTGAAATCCTTGAAACTTTCAAATATGTAAGGATCAATATACCTTTGTTGGATGCTATTAAACAAGTACCTTCCTATGCTAAATTTTTGAAAGACTTGTGCACCGTGAAGAGAAAACTGAATGTGAAAAAGAAAGCCTTTTTAGCCGAACAAGTGTCATACTTCAAAACAATAGTGCTTTGAAATATAAACACCCTGGTTGTCCTACAATTTCATGCTTTATTGGAGAACATAAAATTAAAAATGCTTTATTTAATCTTAGAGCTAGTGTGAATTTACTTCCATATTCGGTTTTTGAAAGTCTCAATTTAGGTGAGTTAAAACCAACTTCTGTAATTCTTTTACTTGCTGCTAGATCTGTAAAAGTGCCTAGAGGAATAGTTGAAGATGTGTTAGTACAAGTCAATAAATTCATTTATCCTGTGGATTTTATTGCTTTGGACACACAACCTGTTGAAGCATGTAATTCATTTCCTGTTATTTTAGGACGTCCATTTCTTGCTACTTCTAATGCATTGATTAATTATAGGAATGGACTAATGGAGCTATCTTTTGAAAACATGGCATTGGAGATGAATATTTTCAACATTTGCAAGCAACCTGGAGATGATAACGATTTACAAGAAGTAGATCTTATTGAAGAACTAGTTTATGATCAATTTGAATCTACTTTGAGTAAATCTAAGTTCAATGACTCTGAAGATTTGCAAATGATTTATTCTTAGGAAGAAATCGAGGACAAGAAAGGCACCAAAAATATTGTCGCGGATCATTTGTCAAGATTGACAATAGATTCGACATCTGACATCACACCAATCAATGATTACTTTCCCGATAAATCCTTATTTTCTATTAGTTCAATGCCTTAGTTTTCTCATCATATCAATTTTCTTGCTTCAGGATTTTTTTTCAGCTCATTTGGGCATCCAAGACAAAAGAAAGTGTTTGAGCGATGTGAAGAAATTTTATTGGGATGACCTTTACTTATTCAAATATTGTCTTGATTAAATATTTCAAAGATGCATTTCCGACAATGAGGTAAGTAGTGTAATTAACTTTTGTCATTCCGAGGCATGTGGGGGTTATTTCTCATTAAAAAAAAAGACTGCAAAAATCTTACAATGTGGATTTTATTGGCCCATTATGTTCAAGGACACACATGCGTTTTGCAAAACCTGTGAAAAATGTCAAAAGTTCGGATTTATTTCAAAACATAAAGAGTCTTTAGATAATCTTCTTTTGACTCTTGAGACACATCATAGCGGAGATGTGCATCGTGCAATTCATGATTTATGGCCCCATTTTCTTAAAGAACATGATCGCCTTAGTCCTGGGAATCTGACTAAAAAAAACCATGTTTGTCAGTTTTTAAGAAAACTAAATGGGAAGCTTATCCCCGACCAATAGAGGGCGTTGAAGCCATTCTTGGATGTAAAACCAATGGAAGATGTGAGCCACAATCACAACTACAATTTGAGTCTTAGTTTGTAAAAATTTGTGTCTTTTTGCATAATATTTTTTTGTTATTTCTTATATTTGTGTAAGTATTTTTCAGGTTTGTTAGTAGTCACTGTTTCAGGTTATGTCTTCTATACTCTATCTTTTTACCTTAGAACATTGAGGATAATGTTTCATTTTGGTTAAGGGGAGAGGGTAGTAGTTGACACAAAAAAAACTAATTTGTTATTTTTTTTAATTAAAACCATTTGACAGAACTATTATTATTAGGATGGCAGAGTAAGGAGGAATGCTATTGACTCTTGAGACGCATCTTAGTAAATATTCATAACACGGTCAATCACACACTTCTTGAAATATACTCATTTAACAAGTATTCATAAACCTTCATTTTTACACACACACTTTAACATATGATTGTGAGTTGTACATTGGATTATTATATTATTATGTTTTTTTGTTAAAGGAAACAACTAAGGGAAAGGGATATTATATAACTTGCAAAAAAAAAAAAATGTAATAGATATAATAAACTAAATAAATAAAAATGTGGATAAGTTTGGTTTCGTAGCCTCCTTAACCTAAGCAATTCAGCCCGAAGGGGTGTTTTAACATGTAATACCCTAAAGTCAATTGACATGAGAGCTATTGGTTCAGAGTTTGTTACATAGGTTGAGGAGAAAAGCTTACGACAACAGTCATAATTCTCAATCCGACTGTTGGATTAGGCTAAAATTTTACGTGGAGTCTCTTGACATGTTGTCCTACCTTGAGTTAATATTTGAGGTCAATCAGAGGTCTGGAAGGCATGAAAATACTGGTAAACAGAGGCTATACAAATTTTGTTATTTACTTCCTTTTGACTTGTGGACTTTCTATTTGGCTAGAATTCTTTTCCTACGAGGATGTGCCAGCTAGTTTTGAGAATTTCCTAGTCTTGTAAGGATATTTCATGGGCAATAACATATTTTCCATGTGTGGTATGGACTTCATATTAATGTGGAATCCTTATGGTGTATGGAAACAATTATTCTATCCTCATTAAATAAGTTTCCAAGTCAGCAAAGAATATTTTGCAAACAAGAAAACTAAAGACGAGACAACTTCAGATTTGATTCTCCTACCTTATATGGGACTTCTAAATGGCAGCAAATATGATCCTATTATATTTAGGATATTAAATTCAGATTTATTATTGTTATTATTATTTTCTTCTTAGTTTAGGGTTTATTTATATTATTTGGGTTTAATTGTAAGTGGGCATCATATAAGTCCACATAAAGGGTCCACTAGGGTTTGTTTAAATCTAAAGTCAATATAAATAAAGTCATAACTAGACATGTAAGTTAGACAATCCAGATTAATAAAACTTCTTGTTTGCTGCACTTTTTGTGTGTGTTGTTGAAATACTCTCCCTTTCTTGGTTCTCTAAAGAACTGAAAAATAACTTATCAAAGAATAACTGACTTCGTGGCGTCATCATTATACTTCTTGTTTGCGAATGAATATTAGTTGAGTGGGGGTTTCCGTTTCCAATAGTGTTGGTGCCTAGGTATAAGTTATCTTTATGTCACACTCCTATCAAACCTAATTTACTTGGCTTTCCGAGAATTGATGTCTTTGCGTGTGGGTTGCTTAACCACATGTTCCAAGAGGTTCACGTCACCTTTTTTTAATGTAATATCAAATTTCATCTTTTTGTATATAAATTTCATTTTTTTTTTGTAAAATAAAAAACCCATCGATGATAACTCATGCACCACCAATAACTTCATGCCACCTTAACTTCAAGTTAGAACTTGTGGAAATTCATAGAATTTTTAGTGTTAATTAAACTTGGAGGAGATAATTTAAAATTATCAATTGTTTTCAATCATAATGATAGTTATCTTAATAATCTTTAATTTTAAAAATCAATTTATAATTACAAAATAAATATAAATAACATGATATCTATATCAATTAGTTTAATAATATTTTTATAGATTGATTTAATTTTATATTTCAATTAATTAAGTATTATATGATATAAAAAAAACATAATTTTCATCTATGGTATCCTAAATTCTAATTAAATTGTTTCACCTCCCTGTCCATATTATACCATATCCATATATTATATTTGTATTCAAGCTTTATAGTTAATTTTTAGGCTTGCAGACATAAAGTGTTTCATCTAAATTAATTTTATATATATATATATATATCCTAGCATAGGCAGTCCAATCCTATGAAGATTGCCAAAGACACTGCATTATTTTTATATGGACTTGATTTTCTCCTATTCATTCATTTAAATTGACCTTATTGGGTTTAGGCTCATGCAAGAGTTGGCTCATCAAAGTGAGTTTAAAGAAACTGATCTTGCAATTATCAAGTAGAAAGAAAGAAAATATTGACTCCTAATTGGCATTTGAAATTTTGGCTGAATAACACCATTTGAAAAAGATTTAGTGAAATAACACACTTTTATCCTTTCGCATTTTAGAAGCACGACATTTACTAAATGTTTCTATTTTCAAGGGCGACAAGATAGTTGTCGCGCTTCAAAAGATCAACATTGAAACATGTTGTGCTTCAGAAGCACGATAACTTAACATGCTGCCCTTCTAACACGTGATATGTCATGAAATCTAAATGCCTCCCCAGATCGAAGAACACATAGATGCACCAGCCCCCCTCTCTCTCCAAACTTATCTCTCCAAAAAAACCCACAAAACACTTTGTTCCCCTTAAAACACCTAAAAATTGAACCCATCCTAGTCTCTAAGTATCCTTGAGCATTTTTATCTTTAAACACCCCCCGACCCTTTTTCTAGTACTATATGCAAGGTAAAAATACTACATTGCTATGAATTTGTATTTGGTTTAGTTGAAATGAAATAATTATTTAGGTTGAATTTAAGGTTTAGGGTGAATTTAAGGTTTGTTGAATTAATGATAAGTTAGTTATGAATACCATCAATTATGATTGATTTGATATAGTTGAATATGGAAATAAATTAAATTAACCACGAATTAATTATTTCAATTAATCACGTGTTGCGTTTAATTTTGGATAAGTTATCAAATTAGAGATTTTATATGAATTGTTGGAATCAATTAATAATGTAATTAACTACACTTTATGATTTCATGCAATAGAGCATGAATGTGGTAAAATTATGATAAATTACATTTTACATTGAATTGTTGATAAATTGCTGAATTTGGTATTTTCTTTAAATTATTTTAATTTATATGAATTGGAGTTTGATTTCATGCAATTGAGTATGAAAATATCAATTAGATTTGATATCATAAATTATGTTTAATTTTGGTCAAGTATGATTTTGTATTAAATTTTGGGAATTTGCTTTGAATTTTGCCAATTAAGATTGAGGTAATGTAATCTAGTTAAAATTACATCCAATTGACCATAATCCGATTGGTTTTTTTTTTTTTTACAGAATTTCTTATAATATATTTATGTTATATCATTACTGTGGCACTATTATTCCTGATGTGAACAGTAGTATCACATACAATGGCAATGACATGAATAATTTGTAATTTTATAGTAGTATCATATGGACCATGTCCTATAATTCTACACAATGTTGTAATTCTACAACATCCGCAAAGTCCATATTTAGCCCATTTAGAAATCTAGCCATAGTAGCTTCCTTATCTTCAATCACATTGACCCTAATCATTACGATCTCCATGTCCTTGAAATACTCATCCACAGACCTAGAAACCCGATTCAAACCCTGTAATTTCAAATACAAATCTCTATAGTAGTGGTTAGGCACAAATCACCTTCTTATTAACACTTTCATCTCCTCCCATGACGCTACTAGACTCTCTCCACTCCTTTTACTAATCACATTCTGATCCCATCAAATCAGTGCGTAATCTGTGAATTCGATGACCACCAATTTTACTTTCTTCGCCTCTGAATAGTTATGGCAATCAAAAATCCAATCCACCTTTTTCGCACACTACAAATACATCTCGGGATCGTTCTTACCTTGAATGGAAGGTATTTTAAGTTTGATAACCCAAATCACCATCTAAATCATCATGTCCCCCTACACTACAAAAATTTCCCTTTTGGCTGAATTGGACCCTAGTTCTATTCCCAAAATCCCTTTGGTTTCTTGGCTGTCGAAAACCTTCTCGATGGACTATGATCTCATCCTTAAAACCTGATACGATCCAAGCAAGGTTAAATTCGGAATTTAACGTAAAAAGTGCACCTATCCAGTTTTACGTCATTATTCTCAATCCGATAGTTGGATCAAGTTGAAATTTTACGTGGAGTCTCCTGACATCTTGTCCTACCTTGGTTTAAATTTTAGGTGAATCAGAGTTCGGGAAGGCATCGAAACATGGGTCAACAGAGGCTGCACGAATTTTGTTATTTACTTCCTTTTGACTCGTGGACTTCCTATTTGGCTAGGATTCTTTTCCTAAAAGGATGTGGCAGCTTATTTTAGGAATCTCCTAATTCTCCAAAGATCTTTAATGGGCTGCAACATAGTTTCCATGTGTGGCAAGGATTCATAAATGTTCAGAATCCTTTTCTTACAAGGATTCTTTATTCATCCTAGCTACAAAAAGGAAAGAAGACTTCAGAATAAATTCTACCTTTAGATCAGATTTCCTAGTCTATGTGGGACTTCTTAATGGTGACAAATCTGATTTTTATTATTTTTATTATTTTCTTCTTAGTCTTTGGGTTATTATTACTTATCTGGGTCAATTGTAAGTGGGCTTAATATAAGTCCACCTATGGGGGGTCCATTAGGGTTTATTTAAGTCTAGAGTTATTATAAACAAAGGCATAACCAGACATGTAAGTTAGACAATTCAGATTAATAAAACTTCTTGTTTGTCGCACTTTGTGTGTGTGTGTGTTGGTGAGATAATCTCCATTCTGTGTTTCTCTAAAGTACTGAAAAACAATTTATAGAAGAATAACTATCTTCGTGGCATCATCCTTATAGTTCTCGTTCGCGAATCAATATGCGTTAGGTGGGGGTCTCTGTTTCCAATAGAGCTGGTGCCTAGGTACAAGTTATTTTTGTGTCACACTCCTATCAAACCTGATTTACTTGGCTTTTCGGGAATTGGTGTTTTTGCGTGTGGGTTGCGCGACCACGTGATCACGAGGTTCGCATCATTTGGTATCAGATTTTGGCTCCATTAATGTTATATCTTTCTGAAATTTTCGTTTCTTGTTGATTCCATAAAAATTCCTTAGTATCCAATTTCTTCTTCTCCTTGAATTTGCGGCATATAAAAAAAATTGTTATTTCATTCTGTTATTGTTCAAAATATATCAGTAGCATAAAAAAAAAGAGAAAAGAGAAAAGCAAAAAAAAAATATTCAAAAAGACGTTTATTGGATTCTGCCGTAGAAAACTAAACAAGAGAAAATTAGATCAAATCAACTTGGAATTAGTTCAAATTTGATGCTCTAATTACTGGGATCCTAATCGCACCACATATAAAATTTGGGGTCAATTGGATATCGTCTGCTTAAGGTTTCAAATTTGGGTCTAATCAGGTCTGATTCATAACGTTTTTGCGTCAGTATATCAAACCTTGTCGTAAATTACTCAAAATTTATATTCTGTCTATTTGGGTTGATATCTCACTATATCTGAAATTTTAAATAAATTAGACATCATTTACTTTAGGTTCCAGATTCGGACTTAACTCGTTGTAAACGAGTCTGTTTTGCGTCAACTTTTGAAATTCGCTTGCTTTTTGTTGTTTTCATTTCTTGCAGTTGATTTTAATCATATCCAACATATTTGGGTGACGTTTCATGATTTTGCATATTTTTTATTTATGTTTTTATTCGAGTCTTCAGTTTCGTTCATATTTCAGATAGACTCGCTTGCTACTCGCAAGACTATCATCGCAGTTTTGTTTTGCTTGTTTTCTAGTTTTTATTACTACTTGAGTCATATATATATATATATATATATATATATTTGGATTGCGCTGCCAAATTGGTTCTATTTGGTGTTGGTTTCAGTTTCGCAAGAACCGCAAGAAGGTGAGACGAGAGAGAGGTGTGAGGATATTAAGAGTGTTTGAGCAAAACACGAGCGACGTGAGGATAATTGTTTTTACCACAAACTAATTTTTGCAGGTACTATCATATCAGATCAAAACAACACAACACCCCCTCACGATGTAGAACTTAAATTCCAATTGCAAACCATGACGAAGATGATGGAAAGAATGAATTCCGTGATGGGGAACGTGTGTGACAGACTTGAGAAGGTGGGAAAACATGGAAACATGGCTGTAACATGTACCCAAGATGTGAGAAAGGTTGGGGCTGAACCGAAATCAAACAATGACAGTGGGGGTGGGCTGATTATGAGGATTTTGAAGAGGACGTTGATGATATTGGTGATGACGATTTTAAGGATGAGATCATAGGCCACTGGGAAGGTTTTTGGTAGCCTAGAAACCAAAGGGATTGCAACTTAAATTACAATCCTAAGTATGCTAGAATCAGATTTGTCACCCTTAAGAAGTCCCAAATAAACTAGAAGAAATCTGATTTGGAAAATTTGTGTTTCTGCCCCCTTTGATGTTCTTGATTAGCTTGGATTTCCTTATTTAACTTAGACAAATAAGAAAACATATTTTCTCCTTTGTTTCTGATATAATTACTTTCCTTTCTAACTTAGGAAAGACATTAAATAATCCTCCCCTCTTTAGAAATAAGATTTGGCTAACTTATTTAATTAGGAGAATAAATTGCTGCATTTCTATCCTTGTAGCATTAAGAAAAAAAACAAGCCTAACAAGGCTGGTATGGAGCTGGACACATAAGCTCCTTGTTCCACACGAATTGGGCTATTCTTGGACTTGAATTAGATGAATTATAGGTTATCCTTCATGCTCCTTAAATGTTCCAAGCCCCTCTAGGTCTATTTTGCTCCATATGTTTTGAACAAGCCCATTCAATGATTCTTTAAGCTTATTTGCCTTAGCTCTTGTAAGTGGCACCTCCAATGGATCGTTGACATGATTACGCATGGTGTTGGGTTGATCCTTATTAGGTAATATACACAATACTTTCTTAGCAACTTTAATTATAAATTCAAAGACCCAGCTACGAAAAAAATTTGATGAAGATGTGTTGTGAACCTTCAAGATGCAAATTTAATTTGTGGTATTAAAGAATATGTAAATTGGACCCAACATATCTATAATGACTTGAACAGGAACCAAAAGAAAAATGAACATTATGTTATAATGGAGGTCATCGGTATGGTAATGTGACAACTAATTTTTCAGAATCATTTCATCATGTTCTAAAAAAGTACTCATGTAATGCCTGTTTCAGATTGAGTGCAATTGATATTTTACAAGTATAATAGTTATTGGGTAAAGTAGAGGCATAAAACAAATGATTTAATTCAACATGGAATAATTTGGCCTCTGTATTCAAGTTGAATTGACAATCAATAGTATAAACCAAATGTTGTGAAAGAAGTCAGACAAACAGTCAAATTAACAGACTAAATAATAAATATCATAAGAACTATTTTTTGTTAGATTTAGAAGCAGGGGAATTTGTTGCTAGGATTTTCATGGAATGATTGAGATGGCTATTGTAATTTAGTAATTTAATTGATATCACGGTTCTGAACAACAATATTTAATTTCTTTTGTAGTTTAGAATTGAGAATTTAATTAATGTCATATTCAGAAACGCTACATGAATTAAATTGATGTCACAGTTTAGAACCACAGTATTTAATTAATTTCAATGTTCAGAAACGCGAGATCGAGTATATAAACGCGAGATCAAGTATATGTTGCTGTTTTGAATAATGACATCTAAAAGTGTGTTATTTCGCTAAAAACATAATTCATCATTTTTGTATGTTAATTGCCTAGCTAACTATGAGTCGGAATAATCAAAATGGAGTTTGTTTCTTCAATAGGCAGAACTAATAAAAACTACCTATGAATTAGCTATTCACCTATGAACTCTAGCATCCAATTTCTAGCTAAAATGCAAGTCCCATGCATTATTCTTTGTTCTTAACAGTACTGAACTATAAGAACAAGGCCTTAAGATTCAAATATCCTGTTTCCAAGCTAAAGCAAATTGACTTCTAATATGATTAGAATTTCAAGAAAAAGGTGAAAGTGATTGAATTCGCAAGGAACCTGGTCTCTCTCTTTGATAAGAAGGATGAGACGGTCCTTTCTCTGTTACAAGGAGCCATTCTCGCCACCTTTGCTGCTTACTAATACAGCAAGCGAGGCTGATGAGCAAAATCCACTTTTACAAATCACATGATAACGAACTCTGCTAGCGATCCAAGATCCCCCAGACCTTAAAAGCTTCACGAATCCATTTCGCACCACTTTTGACCTCAAGTGTGACCCTGCTATTTCCTCAGCTTTCACATTACATACAGCACTTGAACTCGATTGGCTAGGAATAGTTTGCGATTCTAAGGTGGTTTTGGGATTTGAAGGCCTTCATGGTTGCTTGGTGGAAAGATAGAGAGGTCGTCGGCCTGAAGATGGTTGTTGTTGTCTCCAAAAGCAACCATTTCCCATTCTCTTGATTGGTTTGTTGAGCATTGGATTTGTTCCCATTCATTCATTGAAGGATTCTGTGGCCTTTTCACCTTCCATTTGTAAAACAAGTTGTTACTATTAAGTTTGCACTGTGCTCATTTGGTTAATTGATATTTGTTTAGTGTTTATCAGTGGATTTGACGATAAAATCATGAAGATGTAAAGACATGAAGATATAATTGCATAGGAAAATATCTTATGAGGAGGATGTAATGCTAGAAATATGTAGGAATGCGAAGGAAAAGGTACGAAGTTGACTAGATTGTCGAATGCTGGTGATATCATAGATCAAGACAGTGAGTGGCCAGTACTCATATCATTCTCATCTACTCTTTATCAGTGAATGGCAGCAAAATTATACCATAAGTTTTTCACTTCAAGAGACTAGTAACAAGGAGATACAGTGAAATGTTCGTGCGCATAATCCATCAGTTACTTGTCTTTCTTATGTTTAACCTATCCAATATAATTGCTGCTTAACGAGTTCTCTATGATACAGTAACAGTGAATATTGTCTCAACATAATTGACCACTTTTTTGCACGTTACGATACAGTAACAGTGAATATTGTCTTCACCACTCAATGATAAGTTAGAAAGTAGGACTCGGGTAGAGAAGAGTAATGATTTGGTAAACGTATTTCATAACTACAACAGAAGTATAGCTTTACCTAAAAAAGCACTACAGCAAAAGGAAAAACAGAACAAAAAATAAAGCAGAAGAAAATATCTCACAAGGTTGTGTGGAGGCATCTCTGCTAATAAATCACAATACATGGATTACTCCAACTTAAATTCAACAGTGTTCTGTTTCATTGAGGCGTGGTTGAAATCCCAGGACATAAAAATCATTCAAACATCGATATATACAACATACATTTGTAACAAAATACATAATTAACAAAATATATATATATATATACAAAGGAATTTATCAAACAACATAACTGCTGATGACACAAGTTGAAGACATCAGAGAAACATTTTGATAACAAAACAAGTGCTGCGCTAAGAAAGCATATGTCCGGTACAAAAACAAAACCAATTAGCATATGCCCAACATTTCTCTCCCCTTTCTCTCTCTCGCCCACCTCTTCACCACTTCCAACTCAGCATTGTCTTGACCAAGAGCAACCCAACCTTCTTCACCAACCTAGCTTGATGCGAATCTCATGATTACTGGACCCGGAAAGCCGAAATAGGTCTGATAGGAGTGTGATACAATGGAAACCTGCCCATAGACACCAACACTATTGTAATGAAGTAGAATGATGCCACAAGATCAGTTATACCTTGATAAGTCAGATTTGATCTTTGTCACAGCAAAAATAACGTGTTGCATCATGCAAACGCACAAGTTTATTCCATAAACTCATCGTGTGCTGCTTTTCAGCATACAAAAAACTTATATAATGTTTCTAATAACCCTAATGGATCCTATAAGTGGCCTGATTTGAGTCCATTTATAAAATTGACCCAAATAAATAATAATAAACCAAAGACTAAGAAGAAAATGATCAAAATCCAAAATTAATATCCTAAATATGCTAGAATCAGATTTGCCACCCTTATGTCTAAATAGACTAGGAAATCTGATCTGAATGTGAAATTAATTCTGAAGTCTTCTTGCCTTGTTGTAATTAGTTTTCTTGTTTTACATGAAAAATTAATGAAGAAAGTTTCCCTCTTTTATACATGTCAATTTAGTTTTCTTCCTAGACCTTAAAATAATTAATCTTTTCTAGTTTAGGAAATCAGATCTGACAACCCTCCTAGCATCCCTTGTTGACTAAGAAACTTCCTCATTTGTTGGCAAATATTTTCCTAAATAATATGATATGATCCGAGTAACGAAAAAACAATCAGATTCAAATTCTGACGTAAAATGCGCAATGTCTAGTTTTACAACAATAGTCATAATTCTCAATTCGACCGTTGGATCGAGCTTAAATTTTACATGGAGTCTTCTGACATGTTTTCTTACCATGGGTTACAATTGCAGGTCAATTGAAGTTCGAAAAGGCTCCGTAATACTGGTCAATAAAGGCTGTACGAATTTTGTTATTTACTTTCTTTTGACTTGTAGACTTTCTATTTGGCTAGAATAAAAGGATGTGATAGCTTGTTTTGGGAATCACCTAATTCTATAAAGATTTTTAATGGGCTGCAATATAGTTTCCAAATGTGGCAAGGATTCATAAATATTTCAGAATCCTTTTCTTACAAGGATTCCTTATTCATCTTAGCTACAACAAGGAAGGAAGACTTTAGAATTAATTATACCTTCAGATCAGATTTCCTAATCTATTTGGGACTTTTTAATGGTGACAAATCTGATTCTAGCATATTTAGGATAATAATTTTTGGATTCTTATTATTTTCATTATTTTCTTCTTAGTCTTTGGGTCATTATTACTTATTTAGTCAATTGTAAGTGGACCTCATATAAGTCCACCTAAAGCGGAGTCCATTAAGGCATAACTAAACATATAAGTTAGACAATTTAGATTTTAATAAAACTTCTTGTTTGCCGCACTTTATGTGTGTGTTGGTAAGATAATCTCCCTTCCATGATTCTCTAAAGAACTGAAAAATGACTTATCAAATAACAATTCTCTTCGTGGTATCATCCTTATACTTCTCGTTCACAAATCAATATTCGTTGGGTAGGGGTTTTCGTTTTCAATAGTGCTGGTGCCTTGGTACAAGTTATCTTTGTGTTACACTCCTATCAAACCTGATCACGAGGTTCGCATCATAATAGGTAAAATAATGAACGAAATTTTCTTAAATTTTAGGAGAATAATTTGCTGATTTAGGTCCTTGTAGAATTAGGAAATCAATCCCAAACAAATCTTATCTAATCTTAACATCTCTTAATTAACCCAAGCCAACTTTGAGCCTATGTGGCCTAATCCCATATTCATTAATAGGGACTAAACCAAACCCAAAATACACTCTAAATAAACTTTCTTTGCTGCCAAAAAACATCTCATGTATAGTGATGGGGATACCGAACCGGAAACATTGTTTACGCACGCGTCTGATCATAGACGATGGAGGATAGCCCAAACCATTGAAAAATTGGGCTTTAGCTTATATTTTTTGTTTTAATTTATATGAACTTTTAGTTAAGGTTTATTAATTTGGTTTTATTTGTTGGGTTTGATTTAATTATTGTTGGGTATTTTATTTAGTGGAAATGCTTGTTCTAGTTAGAGTTTTAGTATTTATATCTAACTTTTCTAAATGTTAGACAATTTTTTATGATTAATGAAAAATTTGCAGAATTTGCAGATCTTCAATCCCCATTCTTCTCTATCTTTGCTTTCACTTCTCACCTTTTTCTCTAAAAGCTTCTTTATTTTCTTACTTTAATTCTTATTATTTATTATCCTGCATCAAATTTGGTATCAGAGCTAGGGTTTTAATTGGTCTTACAATTACGATTCACATGTTTATGCTAAACCTAGATCTGTTTTGATCTAAAAAAACATTGCTCATCATCAACGACAACGATTTTCAGCAGCGGCGCCCCTGCCATCAATGGCGCCTTAGCCAATCACAAGTAGCAGACCCACCACCAAGAAGATCTACACATCAGTCCCATAGAGCGATCGACAATTCTACATCAATGCTGATCACAGCCAATGATCACAACCAAGACACAAGTACACGTAGATTTACTGCCTTCAACAACTCGCAGCGTCGCAACCACAACAGGTCTATGTCTTCAGCAACCCAAATCAACGTACCATCTGCCGCAACAACCACTAACTCGCACCCTCCAGCAGTAGCACCAGCCGCAACGCCACCATCCACAGTGCCTTTGCCTTCAGCAACGACAATGAATCAACGCATCAACAGGCCCCCGTCCAGTAGCGACACCACAGCCCCTTCCCTCGCACTGCCGGGCCCAAGCAGAATCACGAAGCCCCATTTCTTGCGCCATCACCGTCAGCAGCGGCAACAAATCATAAGAGGTATGGAAGAAGGAAACAGAAGCAGGCAAAATAATTAACCCTGCCACGTCAGCACGGTAAAGCAACATTTGCGTCATCAGCCGCATCAGCTTATCCTGCCATGTCATCTGCCACGCAATCTTTTATTGCCATGTCAGCAGACTCCACCACATCATCTATTCCTCCACGTCAGCGGCAGCAAGTTCCAGCTCCCTCCATCAAATATAGTTAGTGAATCAGTCTAGCTTTCGATTTATTGAATTTTACCTTCTCTGATTTTGCAATTTTCATTTAAAGTTATCATTAATATTACTTTTGTGCCAAAAAAACAAATCATAAAAAAAATCTCACCTAGCATTTTTAATTGTTAATTTTTGTTCATCAACCTCTTTCATCAGTGATAGCTAGTTTCTTATTCTATTTGATAATTATGAGTTCTTGCTTGTGACATCATGTTTGGTTAATCATTTACACTTAAGAATCTAGCATTACATGTTTACAATTTTATTAGTGTAATTTGTTCTTAATTAATCTCCACGTTTAAAAAAATAGATAAAAAAATTAGCTTTATTTTTGTATTGTGATTTTATATACAAGAACCATTTATGATCTCAGTTCCATTTATAAGTTAGTGTTGCATGCATTTGTGTCATGATCATCTAGTGTTCAAGCTTAAGTTTACACTTACTGTAGACTCAACCTTTAGTGATACTCTTATGACCATTTAAAGGGAACTGCAAACTTAGGTGATCAACATATTTAAAAGAATTAAGCCCCAACAAAGTTTTCGAATAATCATTATGAACAAGTCCATTCTGAGTGCCACCAGTATGACTATCATTTAGGTTACTCTAAACTCAATGACTTTGATGAGTGAGTCTTGAGTCCTAACAAAATAGAAGCCCTCGCTTTTGACGGTCGTCATGACCCTTGGATATTTGATATGTGGATTCGTGATATGGATCGATTATGTGAGTGACATAACCTGTCTGATAATAGAAAAGTTAGATTTGCTGAGATGAAGTTTATTGGTGAAGCCAAAACTTATTGGGGAGAAGTTGAAGATTGTTTAGAGATGAGAGGTAAACCTCCTATAACTGATTGGATTCAAATAAAACAAAACCTTCAAGAGAAGTACCTACCCCAGTCTAATAAGAATAAACTCTTAAACTAATGGAACAATCTAAGACAAGGGAATAAGTCTATCAATGAGTATATAACACAGTTTAACGATTACATGATGAGATGTTTCATAAGAGAGAATGAAGTCATAACTTTGCATAGATTTTATAAAGGGTTGAAAGATGATCTTAGAAGAGAAGTTGTATTTCAAGGTATATCTACCCTTAACCAAGCTTATACCTTAGTTAAAGACTACAAGTTGGTCACAAAGAAGGTGGAAGAATCATCAAGACTCTTATAGTATCCCTATTAGGTCCCAATTCAAAAGTAGTGATTCTTTGTTAGGTGCTCCACCTCACAGACCTAATCTAGTAACTCCCAACTTTATAAGAAACATAAAGGCGAACGAGTTGTTAATGAAGTGTCTAAGGTGAGTTCAATAGTTAAGTGTACTAATTGTCTAGGTTTTGGTCATATCTCTTTAGATTGTACCTCAAAACCTTTAGTCATCCAAAAATATAAAGATATAGGTAAAGATGAATATTGTAATGTTGAAGTGTATGAGCCTAATCTTGGAGATTTTAGTGACCTAGATGACGAGGGTGTGCAAGAAGAGGGACTTAATACAATGAGTCCACGTGAGCTTGAGAATGACGTTAGGGAAGAGTCTGATATGTCTGCTTTAATGGTAGAGGAAGTTTTAGGGAACTCTTCATTGAAATCGCCTTTAGAGATGAGTATGGTCTTAGAAGAGTCTCATGATATTAGTCTTCCTAAACTACCTGATTCCTCACCCCACATACTTGGTGTCCAGCACATCATAAGTTTAGAACAACATGTTGAGCTTTCTGACCCCTTACCTCATGTACATGATAAGAAAGATGAAGATAATCCTAGTTTACTTAATTGTGTCCATACCATATCTACACATGTTTCAAACAATGTTTGTCTCATTGCACACCCTCGATCATTTAATGTTCATAATTACAAACCTGAGAAGCTTATAGAACACCTTTCCATATCTTCTCACGATAAGATGTCTAAGTTAGTTCATTACCATGTAGAGTTCATAATTTGCAAGTTAAGATCATGAAACAAATTCAAGCAAGTAATGAACAATACAAATTTCGAGCTGATTTACTTAAGTATCATGATGCATTTAATGTTGGAGATTATTTCATGATACAGATTAAACCTGAACGGTGTCCTTTAGAAACCAATCATAAATTGCAAGTAAGTAGTGCTAGACCATTCAAAGTGTTGCAAATGATTGAATTAAATAATTATGTCATTAAATTGTCATTAAACTTTGATATTAGCTCTACTTTTAACATGAAGGGCCTCATTATTTATAAAATACAACCTATCCTTGATGCTCCTTTTGATACCCTTACCTCATTATCCATATCTTTGGCACAAAATGAACATATTAATGCTACTTTGAATGCACAAGTTGTTTTTACCAGGGTTGATGAACTTCAGCAAATCCTAGTATATGGGCTCGACGATCAGATTCAGACTATACTTGGATTATCAGAGAGACATCACAATAGTTTGATCCTTATCTTTGAGAGCATTATCAGAGCTGCCTTGACCTATACTCAACGGGGTTGAGTTCTTCCAACCCTAGGAGAATTGATGGGGACACCAAAACTGAAACATTCTTTACGCACGCATATGATCATAGACGATGGAGGATAGCCCAAACCATTGAGAAATTGGGCTTTAGCTTATGTTTTTGGGTTTAATTTATATGAACTTTTAGTTAAGGTTAATTAATTTGGTTTTATTTGTTGGGTTTGATTTAATTATTGTTGGGTATTTTATTTAGTGGGCCATAAGCCCAAACGCTTGTTCTAGTTAGGGTTTTAGTATTTATACCCTACTTTTCTAAATGTTAGACAGCTTTTGATGATTAATGAAAAAATTTACAGACTTTGCATATCTCCAATCCCTATTCTTCTTTTTCTTTGCTTTCACTTCTCAGCTTCTTTATTTTCTTGCTTTAATTCTTATTATTTATTGTCCCACATTAAATTTTGTATCAGAGTCAGGGTTTTAATTGTTCTTACAATTAAATGATTTACATGTTTATGCTAAACCTAGATCTGGTTTGATCTAAAAAAAAAAAACCTAGACCAACTAGTAAGGTAATGAAGGTATAAACATGTTCAAACATTGCAGTCATTCTTTCAGACATTAAGAAGATCTGTAGTTCCTCTCCAACTGTTTTTCCGATGATATCCACCTTGGCTAAAGCTTTTGGAATGACACTCAAAACTTGACTGCCTCCTAAAAATACAGTTGTTGACACACTCCCCATTAACCCAGGACTGCCTCCCTCATACACTTAATGAATCTTTCTATCTTTCTTTCAGCTAGTACCCGACCAAGATCATTTGCTGATTCTAAAAACTCCCTTTCTTTTCCAAGACTGGTCCACCAAAAAACAGAAATATTTTTTATTTGATGACCAGAGAAACCTGCCATTGCTACTCTTCTATACTTTATGAATGTATGGATTTAATAGAAATTAAGGGAATGATGAGAAGATTTTATAGATAGAAAATGGAAAATGCAATCATATCACCTATATATAGGCCAGTTAGAATCTCTCTCTCTCTCTCTCTCTCTTTCTCTTGTCAGAACATGTGTATGTACAAGTAGTTGTGATTATGGCTCATATCTTCCCTTGGTTTTATGTCCAAGAATGGCTTAAACACCCTCTATGGGTCGGGGATAAGCTTCCCATCTAATTTTCTTAAAAACTAACAAACATGGTATTTTTTAGTCAGATTCCTAAGACTATATCGATCATGTTCTTTCTGAAAATGGAGCCATAAATCATGAATTGCACGATGCACATCTCCACTAGGATGCATCTAAAGATTTAATAGAAGAATAACATTGTGCATTACATGTCCATCTGGCACATCTGTGACAGACTTTCAGTCGTTTTGCACGACGTTTCTTCGCAAAAGTGCTTTTAGCTGTCCTAGGCTTGTATGAAATAAAAGAATTGGAAGACTCACCTGATAATCGGATCTTTGTTTTAATTATCCAGCGAATATCTTCAGGAATTCCATGATTTATTAACAACCTCAATCTTTCACACCTCACACGATAAATTTTTGTAATCGCATTTTGAGGCAAAGCGGGAAAGTCCTTTTCAATTTTTTAAAAGTGGTGTCCTTTTTCAAATAAGAAGTGTAGCAGAGATGCAAAGAAAAGAGAAGTAACAAGTAATTAAACAAATATCAGTTATCATGGGAAATTAAAAGAACCGACTTAAGAGTTATTGAGTACTGTTATCCGCCATTTGACTGGGGATGGAGAGAGTGATGCGATCCAACCATCAAAGGATCCATTGGAGGTTCTAGTTGATCCAGTTACTAGGCTTAGTGCTAAGAAGTTCAAAGAAGCTTTCAATGGACTTCTTAAAGATACATGGTCTAAGGTGGACTTCAAGAGGATTTGTAATAATAATGAGCAAGCCTTGATTAATCTGAGTCATATTCAAGAGGGATTTGTTGGTGGAACCAAGACCATTACACAAGGATTGGGAGAAGAAGACTAGATTAGGACAGTTTGACCTTTTATTACTCTTTTGGTCATAACAGGAGCTACAGATGGAATTTTGATGTGATTCTAGTTGGGCTGGAAACTAGACTTCCTTACCTTTACAACGGTATATGGCACGCCTTCTAATTCATTAAGACGAGAGAGAACTATCCATTTTAAGTTGGGCCTTACTGCTACCAAAGAGAATACGGAAACAACGAACTTGTCTTATTTAATTAGTTGGGCTATAACTTTATTTATTTTAAGAGGAGACAACTTGTTTGGGTTTTAGACTTGTTTATTTTGTTTATTTTAATTAGTTTGGGCTAGTTTTAGCTTGGGTTGATTATTATTTAAATTGGGTTTATGTGAGATCCATTAGGGAAACTAGGGTTTTGGCTTAGAGTTTGAATACTCTTTAGCAATATTTTTAGGTCAAACTTTTTATAATATTTTCAGCATTGTAGCTGACTTTTGGTTGCTCAATCTTGGTTCTTGATTGAACTTTCAACTCTTCAAAGAATTGACCATTCTTTGTTGTGAATTTATACTTTTTTTGCTCGTCTCCAGGTGTAGGCGTTGTGATTGAATTGGTTTATAGTCTTGTTGCCTTAGAGCATGTCTTTCATTGTGATAAGCTCATTCAAATCTCAACAAACTTAGGTTAGATTGATCTTGGGGTCGCGAATACCATTAAATTCCGCTAGGGTTCGCATCAATTGGTATCAGAGCTGATCTAATCACAGGTTATATCCTTCAATTTGAGTCTTTATTGTTTCTCGTTTGATTCTTGATTGATTTGGCCACCTATATATAAAAAAAAATTAAAAAAAAATTAGGTATCTTACTTTTTATTACTTTGTTGAACACTTAATCATAAGTTAGTGTTTTTTTTATGCTTTCTTGATTAAAATTGGCATCCAAACCTAAGTTCTTGATTTTGTTTTGTTCTTGCTGAAATATATATATATATATATCAAAAAAAAAAGAGAAAAGAAAAGGAGGCTTGATCTTGAAATCATGATTGCCACCGAAAAAAACAAAAAAAATAAAAAAAATCATTTTTTTTGGCCAAATACATGCTTGAGAAAACCTTGATCATTGGGAAATTGGTTAGTAGTGGTTCGTGAATCTTTTTGTAGTCTTGTTTGTGTTTCTTGAAAATTTGGGTAGTTTAGTTGATTTTCTTGAGTTTCTAGAATTTTCTTGAATTAAATCCTTAGTTCTTGATAATTCGTAATTATTTAGCTCTTTTCTGATTATTTTTTTTCTTGTCTTCAAATCGTCATATTATTTGTACAAATTTGCATTGGTATTCATGAATTTGTCATCGAGTTTTGTTTTGTTACTTTCGTAATTTCTTGCTTCTAGAGTCTATATCAAATTTATAAGTTCACTACATAGTTGGTTGCTTTTTTTTTTCCTGAATTGTTGCTAAGTGATTTCAAGAACTAAAGAAAGGCAATTTGAGTGGAAAAAGGCATAGGCAGCATATTCGAGTGAAAAGCCTATAAATTTGTGTGAAACACGAGTGTGTGAGGTGTTATTTTTATTGCTAACGATTTCGTGCAGGATTAAAAAAAAAATGTCTTCTAATAGTGTGCCACAGAAGAACGGTGAAATCCAAGAAGATGGGCTTTGGAGAATACAACAACTGATGGAATTTATGTTTGGTGAGCTGATGACTAGGATTGCAAAATTAGAGACTAGGTCTGATGGAGGGCGTAGTAAAAGGGTAGAGAAGCTAGGAAGGAGGAGAGTGTTGATGGAAACTCTGCAGATAAAGTCGAGGATGATCTTAACAGTGGTGGTGGGTTCCGTACACATAGGGGAGAGAGGTATGAGAATCGGTCAAGGAGGGGACATATTCGACCACATAGGGATTTTGAGCATAGAGGGGATTTTGATGATCTGGGAGATATAGGCCGAAATTTGGGTAGTATTAAGTTAAAAATCCCAACCTTTAAGGGAAAAACTTATCCAGAAGCTTATTTAGATTGGGAAAAAAAGGTGGAGATGATTTTTGACATCCATAGGTACTCTGAAGAAAAGAAGGTTAAGTTAGTTGTAGTGGAGTTTACTGACTATGCCATGGTTTGGTGGGAGAGATTGGTGGTAGAAAGACCAGTTAGCACATGGGAGGAGTTGAAGACAATAATGAAAAAGAGGTATGTTCCTAAACATTATTATCGGGAGTTGTTTAATCGTTTACAAATAATTACACAGGGTAATAAGAGTGTGGAGGAGTATCAGAAAGAATTAGAGGTTGCTATGATTAGAGCTAATGTTAATGAAGATGAGGAAGTTACTATTTCTAGGTTTTTGAATGGCTTGAATAGAGACATAGCTAATGTTATGGAGTTGCAATCATATGTTGATTTGGAGGAATTAGTACAATTAGCCATTAAGGTTGAAGGACAGTTGAAAAGGAAGGGTAATACACGATCTGGAGCTTATACGGGGTCTTCTTCGGGTTGGAAGATGAATTATAGGAGAGAGGGTAGTGCGTCATCGAAACCTTTGGTGACTTCTAAAGTTGCTGAACCTACCTTCATGAAGAAGCAGGTTTCGACCAATGATAAAAAACTTAAGGGAAAAGTTCAACCGAAGCGTAATCGTGATATAAAGTGTTTCAAGTGTCAAGGATTGGGTCACTATGCATCAGAATGTACAAATCATCGAGTTATGATTCTAAGGGATGATGGAGAGATTGTGTCCACTAGTGGAGGAGTCTGATTGTGATGATATGCCCCCACTTGAGGATGCTAGTGATTTAGAGTATGCTGTTGGTGATAAAGTTTTGGTGATTAGAAGTTCACTTAGTGTTTAGACTAAGAAGGATGATGTGGAGCAACAAAGGGAGAACATCTTCCATACTAGATGCCTAATCAATGATAAGGTATGTAGTATGATCATTGATAGTAGTACTTGTACTAATGTTGCTAGTGTTACTTTGGTTAGAAAGTTAGGATTGAATACCATAAAGTATGAGAGGCCTTATCAACTTCAATGGTTGAATGAATGTGGTATAAGGAGGCATTCTTTAACTCAGATGATTTAGATTCTTGTGTTCTTAGTGTTGTTAAAGTTCTTTTGCAAGAATTTGAAGATGTTTTTCCAGATGACATTCCTAGTGGTTTGCCGCCAATTAGAGGTATTGACTTTGTTCCAGGAGCATCTATACCAAATAGGCCGGCTTATAGGAGCAATCCTGAAGAGACTAAAGAGCTTCAAAGGCAAGTGGGGGAGTTGATGTCGAAAGGATACATTCGAGAGAGCATGAGTCCTTGTGCAGTTCCCGTGCTTCTTGTTCCAAAAAAGGACAAAACTTGGCGAATGTGTGTGGATTGTC
>Ga0325404_1001006_pt1 | contig 29258 bp, 12 predicted proteins | sample PopdelMetagenome_18_FD_205664 | JGI IMG/M metagenome (GOLD analysis project Ga0325404, IMG submission 205664) | Populus deltoides microbial communities from Bellville, Georgia, United States - Xylem-Control-R1 | ecosystem: Host-associated > Plants > Phyllosphere > Stem > Wood/Secondary xylem...
AAACAGAAATCCTAGTTATTTTTTTAAAATTATTTTTATAATTATAAAACATTTATACTATCCTTAGAGTATACAAAACAGAAATCCTCCTTATTTTTTTAATTTTTTTTATAATTTTAAAACATTTAAACTATCCTTAAAGTATCCAAAATAGAGAGCCTACTTACGTTTTTTAATAAAATGTTTCTATAATTTTAAAACATTTAAACTATCCTTTAAATATCCTAAACAGAAATCCTACTTAATTTTTTTATAAAATATTTTTATAATTATAAAACATTTATACTATCCTTAAAGTATACATAACAGAAATCCTACTTAATTTTGTTTATAAAATATTTTTTATAATTTTAAAACATTTATACTATCCTTAAAGTATCCAAAATAGAAATCGTACTTCTTTTATTATAAATGTTTTTATAATTTTAAAACATTTGAACTATCCTTCAAGTATCCTTAACATAAATCCTACTTAATTGTTTTTTATAAATTATTTTTATAATTATAAAACATTTATACTATCCTTAAAGTATCATAAACAAAAATCCTACTTGCTTTTTATTTTTATTTTTATTTTTAATTTTAAAACATTTAAACTATCCTTCAAGTATCCTAAACAGAAATCTTACTTACTTTTTTTATATAAATTATTTTTATAATTATAAAACATTTATACTATCCTTAAAGTATACATAATAGAAATCCTACTTAATTTTGTTTATAAAATATTTTTTATAATTTTAAAACATTTATACTATCCTTAAAGTATCCAAAATAGAAATCGTACTTCTTTTATTATAAATGTTTTTATAATTTTAAAACATTTAAACTATCCTTCAAGTATCCTAAACAGAAATCTTACTTAATTTTTTTTTATAAATTATTTTTATAATTATAAAACATTTATACTATCCTTAAAGTATCATAAACAAAAATCCTACTTGCTTTTTTTTTAATTATTTTTTTTTAATTTTAAAACATTTAAACTATCCTTCAAGTATCCTAAACAGAAATCCTAGTTATTTTTTTTAAATTATTTTTATAATTATAAAACATTTATACTATCCTTAGAGTATCCAAAACAGAAATCCACCTTATTTTTTTAATTTTTTTTTATAATTTTAAAACATTTAAACTATCCTTAAAGTATCCAAAATAGAGAGCCTACTTACGTTTTTTAATAAAATATTTCTATAATTTTAAAACATTTAAACTATCCTTTAAATATCCTAAACAGAAATCCTACTTAATTTTTTTTATAAAATATTTTTATAATTATAAAACATTTATACTATCCTTAAAGTATATATAACAGAAATCCTACTTAATTTTGTTTATAAAATATTTTTTATAATTTTAAAATATTTATACTATCCTTAAAGTATCCAAAATAGAAATCGTACTTCTTTTATTATAAATGTTTTTATAATTTTAAAACATTTAAACTATCCTTCAAGTATCCTAAACAGAAATCTTACTTACTTTTTTTATATAAATTATTTTTATAATTTTAAAACATTTATACTATCCTTAATGTATTCAAAACAGAAATCCTTCTAATTTTTTTTTAATTTTAAAACATTTAAACTATCCTTAAAGTATCCAAAACAGAAAGCCTAGTTACTTTTTTTTTATAAAATGTTTTTATAATTTTAAAACATTTAAACTATCCTTCAAGTATGCTAAATAGAAATCCTACTTGATTTTTTTTATAAATTATTTTTATAATTATAAAACATTTATACTATCCTTAAAGTATTCAAAACAGAAATCATACTTCATTTTGTTTATAAAATATTTTTTATAATTTTAAAACATTTATACTATCCTTAAAGTATTCAAAACAGAAATCGTTCTTTTTTTTTATATATAAAATATTTTTATAATTTTAAAACATTTAAACTATCCTTAATGTATCCTAAACAGAAATCCTACTTAATTTTTTTTATAAATGATTTTTATAATTATAAAACATTTATACTATCCTTAGAGTATCCAAAACAGAAATCCGCCTTATTTTTTTAATTTTTTTTTATAATTTTAAAACATTTAAACTATCCTTAAAGTATCCAAAATAGAGAGCCTACTTACGTTTTTTAATAAAATGTTTCTATAATTTTAAAACATTTAAACTATCCTTTAAGTATCCTAAACAGAAATCTTACTTAATTTTTTTATAAAATATTTTTATAATTATAAAACATTTATACTATCCTTAAAGTATACATAACAGAAATCCTACTTAATTTTGTTTATAAAATATTTTTTATAATTTTAAAATATTTATACTATCCTTAAAGTATACAAAATAGAAATCATACTTTTTTTTTTATAAAATGTTCTTATAATTTTAAAACATTTAAACTATCCTTAAAGTATCCTTAACATAAATCCTACTTACTTTTTTTTATAAAATGTTTTTATAATTTTAAAACATTTAAACTATCATTCAAGTATCCTAAACAGAAATCCTACTTGATTTTTTTTATAAATTATTTTTATAATTATAAAACATTTATACTATCCTTAAAGTATCCTAAACAGAAATCCTAATAATTTTTTAAAAAAATTATTTTGATAATTTTAAAACATTTAATTTGTCCTTCAATTATTCTAAACAGAAATCCTACTTATTTTTTTATAATTGTTTTTAAAATTTTAAACATTTATACTATCTTTAAAGTATCAAAAACAGAATTCCTACTTATGTTTTTTTTATAAAATGTTTTTATAATTTTAAAGCATTTTAACTATCCTTCAAATATCCTAAACAGAAATCCTACTTAATTGTTTTTTATAATTTAGTTTTATAATTATAAAACATTTATACCATCCTTAATGTATCCAAAACAGAAATCCTACTTATATTTTTTTATAAAATGTTTTTATAATTTTAAAACATTTAAACTATCCTTCAAGTATCCTAAACAGAAATCCTACTTAATTTTTTTATAAATTATTTTTATAATTATAAAACATTTCTATTATCCTTAAAGTATCCAAAACAAAAATCGTACTACTTTTTTTATAAATTTTTTTTATAATTTTAAAACATTTAAATTATTCTTCAAGTGTCCTAAACAGAAATCTTACTTAATTTTTTTTTAAAATATTTTTATAAATATAAAACATTTAAACTATCCTTAAAATATCAAAAACAGCAATCCTACTTACTTTTTTTTTTATAAAATGTTTTTATAATTTTAAAACATTTAAACTATCCTTCAAGTATCCTAAACAGAAATCCTACTTGATTATTTTTATAATTATAAAACATTTATACTATCCTTAGAGTATCCATAGGAGAAATCCTCCTTATTTTTTTTATTTTTTTTATAATTTTAAAACATTTAAACTATTCTTAAAGTATCCAAAACATAAAGCCTACTTATTTTTTTTATATAAAATGTTTTTATAATTTTAAAACATTTAAACTATCCTTCAAGTATCCTAAATAGAAATCTTACTTACTTTTTTTTATATAAAATATTTTTATAATTTTAAAACATCTAAATTATCCTTCAATTATCCTAAACAGAAATTCTACTTGATTTTTTTTATAAATTATTTTTATAATTATAAAACATTTATACTATTCTTAGAGTATCCAAAACAGAAATACTTTTTTTTATTTTTCTATAATTTTAAAACATTTAAACTATCCTTATAGTATCCTAAACAAAAATCTAACTTGCTTTTTTTTTAATTATTTTTTTAATTTTAAAACATTTAAACTATCTTTCAAGTATCATAAACAGAAATCCTAGTTATTTTTTTAAATTATTTTTATACTTTTAAAACATTTAAACTGTCATTCAATTATCCTAAACAGAAATCCTACTTATTTTTTTATATATAATTTTGAAACATTTATACTATCCTTAAAGTATCCAAAATAGAAATCGTACTTCTTTTATTATAAATGTTTTTATAATTTTAAAACATTTAAACTATCCTTCAAGTATCCTAAACAGAAATCTTACTTACTTTTTTTATATAAATTATTTTTATAATTATAAAACATTTATACTATCCTTAATGTATTCAAAATAGAAATCCTTCTAATTTTTTTTTTATTTTTAAAACATTTAAACTATCCTTAAAGTATCCAAAACAGAAAGCCTACTTACTTTTTTTTATAAAATGTTTTTATAATTTTAAAACATTTAAACTATCCTTCAAGTATGCTAAATAGAAATCCTACTTGATTTTTTTTATAAATTTTTTTTATAATTATAAAATATTTATACTATCCTTAAAGTATCCAAAACAGAAATCATACTTCATTTTGTTTATAAAATATTTTTTATAATTTTAAAACATTTATACTATCCTTAAAGTATTCAAAACAGAAATCGTTCTTTTTTTTTATATATAAAATGTTTTTATAATTTTAAAACATTTAAACTATCCTTAAAGTATCCTAAACAGAAATCCTACTTAATTTTTTTTATAAATGATTTTTATAATTATAAAACATTTATACTATCCTTAGAGTATCCAAAACAGAAATCCTCCTTATTTTTTTAATTTTTTTTTTTATAATTTTAAAACATTTAAACTATCCTTAAAGTATCCAAAATAGAGAGCCTACTTACATTTTTTAATAAAATGTTTCTATAATTTTAAAACATTTAAACTATCCTTTAAGTATCCTAAACAGAAATCCTACTTAATTTTTTTATAAAATATTTTTATAATTATAAAACATTTATAGTATCCTTAAAGTATCCATAACAGAAATCCTACTTAATTTTGTTTATAAAATATTTTTTTATAATTTTAAAATATTTATACTATCCTTAAAGTATACAAAATAGAAATCATACTTCTTTTTTTATAAAATGTTTTTATAATTTTAAAACATTTAAACTATCCTTCAAGTATCCTTAACATAAATCCTACTTAATTTTTTTTATAAATTATTTTTATAATTATAAAACATTTATACTATCCTTAAAGTATCCAAAACAGAAATCCTACTTAATATTTTTTATAAATTATTTTTTATAATTATAAAACATTTATACTATCCTTCAAGTATTCAAAACAGAAATCGTACTACTTTTTTTTTATAAGAAGTTTTTATAATTTTAAAACATTTAAATTATCCTTCAAGTGTTCTAAACAGAAATCCTACTTGATTTTTTTTATAAATTATTTTTATAAATATAAAACATTTAAACTATCCTTAATGTATCAAAAACAGAAAGCCTACTAACTTTTTTTTTATAAAATATTTTTATAATTTTAAAACATTTAAACTATCCTTCAAGTATCTTAAATAGAAATCCTACTTGATTTTTTTTATAAATTTTTTTTTATAATTATAAAACATTTATACTATCCTTAAAGTATCCAAAACAGAAATCCTACTTAATTTTGTGTATAAAATATTTTTTATAATTTTAAAACATTTAAACTATCCTTAAAGTATCCAAAACAGGAAGCCTACTTACTTTTTTTTTTAATAAAATGTTTTTATAATTTTAAAACATTTAAACTATCTTTCAGGTATCGTAAACAGAAATCCTACTTACTTTTTTTTATAAAATGTTTTTATAATTTTAAAACATTTAAACTATCATTCAAGTATCCTAAACAGAAATCCTACTTGATTTTTTTTATAAATTATTTTTATAATTATAAAACATTTATACTATCCTTAGAGTATCCAAAATAAAAATCCTTCTTATTTTTTTTAAATTTTTTTTAATTTTAAAACATTTAAACTATCTTTAAAGTATCCAAAACATAAAGCCTACTTACTTTTTTTTGTAAAATATTTTTATAATTTTAAAACTTTTAAACTATCCTTTAAGTATCCTAAACAGAAATCCTACTTGATTTTTTTTTAAAATTATTTTTATAATTATAAAACATTTATACTATCCTTAAAGTATCCAAAACAGAAATCCTACTTTTTTTAATTTATACTATTCTCGACTCCATTTATTTCCTGGAAAACTAAGATCAAGATGAAGCGGTTCTTTTATTGTGAAACATGTGTATCCATATGGGGTTTGTGATATCGAGAATCCAAAGAATGACAATGTTTTCAAGGTAAATGGACATCGTTTGAAAGTTTACTTCGATAATTTTTCAGTTGAAAATGACTCTATTGAATTGAGTGATCCTGTATATAAAGATTGATTAGTTTTCTCACATTGTTTTGTGTTTTGTTTTGCTAGTCTCTCTCACCCCCGGTCAAATGGCGGATAACGGTACTCCGTGACTTAAGTCGGTTCTTTCAGTTCCCATAATAACTGATATCTGTGTACATATTTGTGCAATTCTTTGCTCTTTCTCACTTCTTTGAATCTCTTCTCCAATTCTCATTTGAAAATGGACACCACTCTTGAAAAATTGAAAAAGTATTTTCCCACTCGGTCTCAGAATGCGATTACAAAAATTTACCATGCTAGGTGTGCAAGATTGAGGTTGTTAATGAATCATGGAATTCCTGAAGATATTCGCTGGCTGATTGAAGTGAAGGTCCGATTATCAGGTGAATCCTCCAATTCTTTCATTTCACACATGCCTGGAATAGGTAAAAGCACTTTTGCAAAGAAACATCGTGCAAAACAACTGAAAGTCTGTCACAGATGTGCCAAATGAACTTGCAATGCAACATATCGTTCTTTAGGAATGGTATCTGTACACCGTGAAGATAAAATACAATTTATTAAGGATGGCCTGAGTAAGGGGTCTTCAGATAATCTTTTATTGACTCTTGAGACGCATCCTAGTGGAGATGTGCATCGTGCAATTCATGATTTATGGCCACAATTCCATAAAGAACATGCTCGACATAGTCTTGGGAATCTGACTAAAAAAGACCTTGTTTGCCAGTTTTTAAGAAAACTGGATGGGAAGCCTATCCCCGACCCATAGAGGGCGTTTAAGCCGTTCTTGGACGTAAAATCAAGGGAAGATGTGAGCCACAATCACAACTGCCTGTACATACATATGCTTTTTCAAAATAAGTAAATAAATAAATACGTAGAGAGAGAGAGAGAGAGTGAGACTCCAGCTGGCCTATATATAGGTGATATGATTGTATTTTCAATCTCTCATCTATAAAATCTTCTCTTCCTTCCCCTCATTTCTACTCAACCCTTACATTAGACAGATATAAAAGTGTGTAGAAATGGCAGGTCCCTCAAGTTATCACATAAAAAATATTTGTGTTTTCGGTGGATCCAGTCTTGGGAAGGAAATAACGTTTTTAGAATCAGCAAATCATCTTGGTCAGGTACTAGCTGAGAGAAAGATTCATTTAGTGTATGGGGGAGGCAGCCTTGGGTTAATGGGGGGTGTCAATAGCTGTATTTTTAGGAGGTAGTTAAGTTTTGGGGGTTGTCCGCAAAGCTTTGGCAAAATGGGACATCATTGGGAAACACAATTGGAGAGGAACTACAGGTCTCCATAATGTTTGATCGAATGAATGCAATGTTTAACCATGCTGATGCCTTCATTGCCTTACCAGGTGTTCTAGGCACATTGGAAGAGATCTTTCATATTTTCTCTTGGGCCGAACTTCACATTCACCATAAACCTATAGGTTTGCTAAATGTTAATGGTTTTTATGATAATTTGTCGTCTTTTCTTGACCATGTTGTGGAACAAAATTTTCTAACATCTTCGGCACGACAAATCATAATCTCTGCTGCTACTGCTGAACAATTGATTGACCAACTACAATCTTTCATCCCTGTAATTGATCCCGCTATGAGTCGTATAAATTGGTCAACTAAGGAAAGCCGTAAAAAGCTTAGATTGGATTTAAGCCTTCGTTTGTAAAAACTTTGTGTCTTTTGGTTTTATTATTGTGTTTTGTTGTTTTTTTATATTTGTTTAAGTGTGTTTCAGGTTTGTCAGTGTTCGCTATTTCAGGTGATGTCTTCTATATTCTATCTTTCTACCTTAGGACATTGAGGACAATGTCTCGTTTTGGTTGGGGGGAAAGGGTAGTAGTTAATAATAATAATAAAAAAAAAATTAACTAACTGTGTTTTCTATTTCATAAAGCATGTGCTAAACTGTTGTTACTAAGATGACAGAGTAAAGGAGTTCTTTTGTTAAAATGACTGTTGAGACGCATCTTAGTAACCATTCTTAACAAGGTCTATCAGAATACTTCTTGAAATATTCAGGTTTACAAACTCTTGCATTGTTATCATTTGATTCTGCTCATATACTCATTTAACAAGTATTTTTAAAACCTTCATTTTCACATACACACTTTACCATTCTTAACAAGGTCTATCAGAATACTTCTTGAAATATTCAGGTTTACAAACTCTTGCATTGTTATCATTTGATTCTGCTCATATACTCATTTAACAAGTATTCTTAAAACCTTCATTTTCACATACACACTTTAACATATGATTGTGGGTTGCATATTGGATTATTATATTATTTATGTTCTTTTGTTAAACGTAACAACTAAGGGTGAAAAAAAGAAGAAGAAAAAAAATAAGTGAAAAAAAATGATGATAATAAAAACGTAGATAAGTTTGGTTTCGTAGTCTCCCTAACCTAAGCAATTAAGCCCGAAGGGGTGTTTTAACACCTAATACCCTAAAGTCAACTGACTTGGGAGTCAATAGCCGAAAGCTCGTTACATGGGTTAAAGATGCATTGTGTTTTAAGTTATATGTATATATATTAAAAAAAAAAAAAGAAGAGAAGAACATAATAATCCCAACCCAAGGAAGTTAACCTTAAACATTAGAACATAATATTGTTTTCCTCCAATAAAATCCCCATCATCTATGTTTTCATACATTGAGCATATAAAAAGGAAGGTTTATTAATATCTTGTTTAAGAGATATTAAGCATATATATAAACTTAATGAGAGTTTGTTTATCTGGATAGATTAATGGAAGTTGAATGATGAATGCCTTGCTTTGTGGAATTTACAAATTGTTTTTTTTTCTATTTTAACACTTTGATTACTAGGGACTAGTAATAAGCTGGTTGGGGGGGTGATTAGTACTTAAAAGTACATTTTTATCAAGGTTTTATATCATCATTTTGCACTTAAAGTATCGATAACTCCTTAATTAGATCATGTTTTATAATAACATGTCCGATACTATAAGATACCTTTAATTTATGGTAAATGTTCATCATAAATGCAGGCCTATCACATAAATAAAAGGATTGATTGATGAGTTTAAGTACTGAAATTGAAAGGACAAAGAAAGCGTTAAACTTAGAAAAGAGATGCTGGTTCAGTCCAAACTGGAATACTGTTCGGTCATTGGGGCATATCTAGAGTTGTAGGTCTTGGATTTAGGTCTACTCTATATGGATGGAAAGCTAAGACATAGGCCTAAAACTTTCATGGGAGTCCAATATTTAAAAAGGCCGTTTTCAAGTCCAAATTGTAGCAACAACGGAGAAGTCCGAATCTGTCCTGCAGCCCAGACACTGCTCAGTGTTTAGCCCATATCTCGAGTTCTAGAAGTCCAAATGACCTCATCTTTTTTTTTCTGGAAAGCTGAGATAATTTCCTAGAACTTTCATGATTTAAGTCAGTTCAAATTTTGACGTTATCAATGACATTTTTGGCAGACAAGAAGATAAGAATTATCATCAAGTCAAGATGTGGCAACCCACTTATCAATTAGTCAACAAATCAATAGTTCCAAATTTTGGCCTATAAAAGGAGGAATTTGCCATGCATTTAGGCATCTTGGTGTTCAGATCAAGATCATGTTTTTGCTTCCTCTCTTTATATTTTGTAATACTTAAGTTTTGTTTATATTAATCTTTTGTTTTTGCTTTTCATTTCCTTTCATTTACTTAATTAACTTTGATCTTATTTATGTTCTTATTTTGTTTATTTATGTGTCTTTCTTTCATTATGTTTAGATAAGTTAATTATGTCAAGGTGAAAAGGTTACACTAATGGTGTAAGGATAAGTATAATATAAACTCAACATGGACTTTAATGTTAAATACTAACATGTTTTATATTTGTTATCTTGTTTATTTTTAATAATTTGCTTGTTAAATGGTTAATCTAGATTTATGTTGTATAACACTTGGTACAACAAATACTTGGCATTTTCATAGCCCATATTGTATGGTATAACCGACACCTGTGCTATGAAAGGAACTTGATTTGTTGTTAACATAAGTTATAATCATGAATGCTTGACAACATTTACAAGTATTAGCATTATTCGAATAAGATAACTAATGTAATCATGTTAACAATTTATAATCTGATTGGAACCTTCTTTGTATGTGGTTTTCAATTGAATAATAAGATTTTATACTATACTTGTTTGAAATACCATCAGTGGATTCTCTAACCTTGATATTTGTTTTTATCATTGTTTAATCCTTACGTTAATCTTCCATCTCAAAGTTCTCATCAACTTCTTCTTCTTCTTTATTACTACTACTACTACTACTACTACTACTATTACTACTACTACTATTAATATTATTATTATTATTATTATTATTATTATTGTTACTATTGTTGTGGTTATTGTTGTTGTTTTATTGTTATCTATAATTTATACAATTAACCTCCCTATGGTTCGACCCCGGTCTCACCGGGTTATTTATTACTTCGACACTCCTGCACTTGGGAGAAGACATCAATCTTTTAGTCGTGTCACTACTGTAAAAGCTTGACTAGTAGTCCCAGGCTGCTGTCTGGGTCTTGTGGCCCCCCCTGCATCAACGAGTATATCATGTCATTACTCATGAATGTTTATTTCTTCTAAATCCAAAATCTATACAAATTTCTCTTTAATCATCTCATTCATTACTAACCCTTTTTCCTAAATTTACTTCTCATGTTCCTATTAAATCCTTTTTTTTTAGATTTTTAAATAAGAATGCAAACCAACATCACAATCGATGTAATTCCTCATTCGAACATTGTTTTGTGTGTCATCCAATAACTAACATTATATAGTTCAATTTAACGTGTGACTTAATCCTTCAAAAAGCTAAGACAAAGTTCTGCTCCTAAAGCCCTCAAATTACTTGTTATCAAGAAGATGGCCGACTATCCAGTAGGGTTTGTCCTAACCCCCTCTCAGTTATTAGCCCATAAATGGAGTTATAAAACTCTAAATTAAACAAGGTCAACTGCATTGGATAGCTAACATTGAAGGCTACAATTTATATAGAGACCTTGTCCAAATTCCCTTATTTGCATGCTCAAATTCTCTCTAGAAGACCAAGAAACAAAATTATCCCGTTTCGTCGATAAATTCCATAACATTCACACATCACTAATTTAACTTATGCTTATTCAAAATAAATTCCTTAATGTTATACACACTATAATGTTTCCAAAGACACCTTTAAAGAACTAGTTTACCCAATTTATCATCATTTTGCAACTTATCATAATTGTAGACAATTCTCTCAATTTCAAAAACTTGTCAATCAACACTCTTCTCAACCCTTTCTAAGACCTTAATTGTTATTCCTTCGTGCATTTTTATCATTTTATTTCATATAAACACATATCATCAAGCTAAGGATTTAAATAAAATACCCTTCCTCTTATTACATCAATGACCAACAACACACATAGCAAGGGACTATTAATTTCCTTTCAAAATTACTTTTTATTTCCACTTATTTCAATCATATTTCATGTCACAAACATCAATTTAATTCAATTTCTCATTTCCAATAAAATTCATCATGAATCGTTACCTCAATTTGATTAAAAATAGATGGAAACTAAACAAATATTGCAAGAACTTGTTAAATGGATGTTGGGACACCTTACCAGGGAGTAATCTAGGTTTTAAGTGCTGACAAATCAAGGATTCACGCCTCTTCTTCCTTGTTTGATGTTGCCACTCCTTCCCTCTCACTCTATCCCCAAAGTTTTCTTTTAAGAACACTCTAAATTTGAGAATTTAAGTATTGTATATGTCGTTAGTCCGATCTTTTGTAGGAGCTACCTGTAATAATGAACTTGCAAAATGAATTTGTTTATCATAAAGAGATTTGTTGTTCCTGACCCTGTACCTTAATTGTTATTCGAACAAGTTATGTCTTGGTCTGAGTGAGGATAACATTTCTCTTCTACATGTCCATAGAGTTTTGAAAAATCCAAGTGATTTTGTTGTCGAAATCCTTTAGTATCACTAACTCTCTTCCTTTCCTTATTTTCCTGTAGGTTTCTCAAGGATTTTTCAAGCAAAAATAGAGTTTTCTCCTTTCTTCCCTCTCAATCCTCCTCATTGTCGGCTGCACCCAAGCCTTATATAGTTATCAGGTATTATTTCCCTCATTTTGGTATATTTTTAATACTGATTTTCAATAGGAGATATTGAAATTCATTAATTTATACCCTAGTACCTTTCTTTACTCGTAAATCACTTCCATTAAAATTTAATTCAAATTTTAAATCGTTTTTTAATTTTTCGGGCATTTTCGCACTTCTATATTTAAAAATTTATTTGCTAATTATTTTTCAGAATTCCAAAGGTCCATATCCATTCTCTTACTACAAATATCAAATCCTTAATTTTTTGTATTTTATTTCCTTAATTTTCTTATACACTTCCTTTAGAAATTTATGGAACTCCTGTGTTGTGTCGGGTTTACATTTCTTAATCAAACATTTATAATGAATGATTTTGGATCAATTTTCATATCCTTACCTTTTATATATACATATATCCATGTCCATTTATCAAAATTCACACATCATTTTTTTTTCTTCACTCAATTTAAAACATTTCTTCAATTTTATGCTGAATTTATACCCAGGGTTTACATTTATATTCATCAATTCTTCTAATTACTTGCAAATCATGTTTTAGAACACATTTTATCCCTTACCATCATGGCCGATATAAGTTTAAATTAAAAGTCACTGTCATAAAGTTGTATTTCTATTTATAACGTTTTTTCACCTCAAATGTATAATTCATTTGATATCATTTTTCACCTTAAAAGCATAATTTATTTGATATCATTTCCCACCCTGAAGGCATATTTTATTTGATAACATTTTCCCACCTTGAAGGCATAATTTATTTGATATCATTTTCGGGCCCAAAGTTGTAAAACCCCGATTAAAAATAAGATTTTATATATATATATATATATATATATATATATAAGTTTTAGAGATTAAAATTTTATAGATAGTGAACTTTAAAAGTAAGCCGAGATGGGATACCTGGTTTGATTTTGGTGAGTAATTTGGAAGAACCCTAAATTTTCACTTCTAGAGTTCGTACATAATTTGGGGGAAAGAGAAATTATGAATATGGTTGAGAAATAGAGGTTCATTTGATATATAATATGTTGGAAATTATGAGAAATTGATGATAATAATTGGGTTCCAAGGCCATGTAAGTTTCAGCCAAAAAGGAAGGATAAAAGGGGGGACTTCTCCAATTTGATTTTTGTTGCTCACATGTTGAATAGAATAGGTGCTTGATCATTTTACATGCAAAACATATGCTGAAATTTATTGTATAAGACAAGTACATTTAGAAATTCTTGTGAGCATAAATCTGAAATGCTAAATTATGCATTGATGATATGAGAAAATGATTATAGCTTGAATGATCAATTTAGTAAGAAAACAATTTAGTAAGAAAACATCTAGAGAGAGAGGGGTCTAGATTTCAGCCCAAATAAAAATAATTGGGGGAGATATTATTAAATGTAAATGTTGTTTAAGCATGCTGAAAATAAACATGTTTTTGGCATAGTTATGGTAACTGAGGATAAATAATTAGAAATTGTATTAAAGAAATGTTAGGTTCAAATTATAAAACAAAAGGAAACTTAATATAAACCAAGGGGAAGACCCTCTCTAGGGCGACCATGGAAGATGAAAGAGAGAGAATAGAATTTTGATGCTAATCCATGGTAAATTATGACTTTAGATGAGTATATCTTAAGACTAGTTCAAGGGCTGAAACTGAAACTTGAGCATAATAGCGTATTTCTTTCAATTGTGAATATATAAGTATAGTAATTATACTAAGTGCTAGCTTGAGAGATAGATAGGTAATAAAATCATGTTAACATACAATTTTAGTGAGTAAAATCCAAGGATTTCATTAATGAATTGGGTGAAAAGGGAGCTAGAGGGTTCGACCAAAACAAAAAAAAATGAAAGAAAGAAACTATCTGTGTTAAACATGTGTAGATGGACATGACTTGAAAGTAGTATTGAATTGTTGTATAACATGATTGGTATATTGTGAATATGAGATTTTTGTGGGTTAAATGAAAGAGATTAAATGAAAGAAATTGAAGAAAATGGCCTCCATAATTCGGCCATATGCTTGTTTTGTAAACCCCAGGAAATAAATGTTTGCGTAAATTGCATACTAAATAAATGAAAAATAAAAGCGAAGAAATTCATGTACAGATTTAAATAAAACAAGAATTTAGAAATTTTTGGATATAAATTTTCAAACAAAATATTTCAAGATATTATAAATTTAACCCATAAATATTGAGAGTTGGATTAAATTAAAGAAAATGAACTAAACTAAAAAGTTGAGTGGAATTATAAGAAATGAAAAGAGGTATAACATAATTATAAGAAGAAAAGATGTGGGGACAAAAATAATACACTTAAAGGAAATGAGGCTTAAGTGCAAATAAGAAAAACTATGTGGTATAAATACCCTTCTCCCTTGCTCATCAAAACCGGTAGCAACTATTAAGAGAGAGGTAGGGAGTTTTTTATTTTGTTCTTGCCAAATCAAGAGAGAAACACAAAAAAATCTTAAGAACCCATCCAAGATTAAGGGTTTATAGGTAGAATAAACACTTGTGGGTAAATGATTAACAAGAAATTTTAAAGATAGAGAGAGAAATGAGGGTCGTTTGTCATTAGAAAAGGGGTAGTTGAAAATTTTTGACTGGTTGAGGATCAAGACCTTGATTCTTACCAGGTAAGGAGTTCTAAACATGGTTCTATAAGTCGTTTTAAATTCAATTACGAATTGATGCCTTAGTGTTAAATTTTAATTAGGGTTCTTAGACTTGAATTGGGAGAAATGTATTAATTGTTAAAATTAAGTTAATTCATGTGTTGTATGTGAACTGGGGGCATGAAATCATGATGATTCATCAAAGAAAATGTATGGATAATTGAGTTAGGGGTGGCTGGTTATATGAAGAGCAAAGAGGGAAAGGGGGGAAATTGTGGTTTTTTCTTATTGAATTTATTATAATAGGTTGTTTTTTTATATGAATGTGTGTGTGAATTGAATGAAATTAGCATGAAAGGAATAAGGGAACTCTTGGTTCCTTAAGGCCATACTTTCGACCAGTTATGCATAAAAAAGGGAGGTTGTTTAATTTAACATAGTTAGCTTGATGACATGTGTTTAATTGTGTTGAAATGAGAAAAATACATGTTGAAATAGCAATGATTGTGTTTAGAAGAATATTGTTCTAAAAGTTAGTAAAATCGATAAAAATGTTCTAGTTTGATGTTAAGAGGGAAGATTGAAATAAATAGAGTAAATTGGCTCTTAAAAGATATTTTTGAAACTCTTATATGGTATGTGATATGACCAGGGGTTGATATAAAAGTGAGAAAGTTGAATTGTGCATGTTGTGTGTAAATGGAAAGGTTGACGAATCTGAACAGATTCGTCTTCTGACTTTCGGAGAGAATTCGAGTAGGAGGATGAGGGAATTAGGATCGGGTTCCTTCTTAGGAATTTTAGTTTTGGATGACTAACTAAGAAAATTGATCTTACTCAATTTGGAGCTATAGAACTCCAGTTATGGGTCACCAACCGAGACTGGGTCATGACAAACCTTATAGGACAGTAGGTCTGATTCGTTGATGAGTAATTTCGAGTGTCTTGGGGACAAAACTAGGTTCTCCTCCCTTCAGAGGACATGTAGCCCCATTTCTTATCTTTCCAACGAGACCAACCTCACCTAAAATGTAGTCCTAGAACTTCAGATATAGTTAAAAATCTGAAAAGAGGTCAAAATGTAACCTCTGGTGGTAGGTTCGGAAAATCGCTAAAATGACTATCTAGATGTGTTAGACCAACCTCACCTAAAATGTAGTCCTAGAACTTCAGATATAGTTAAAAATCTGAAAAGAGGTCAAAATGTAACCTCTGGTGGTAGGTTCGGAAAATCGCTAAAATGACTATCTAGATGTGTTAAGGGTGAAAATTGGATCCTTTCCCTTCGGGGAACATGTGATATTTCATCTTAGCTTCCAAAAGAAACGAGCCATGTTCGAAATGAAAATTTTTAATGATAACTACGATCAGACAAAGAATGACAATACTAATGGGTGAAATGAGAAAAATGTAAAATATAAAGAAAGGAATAATTGAAAGAAAGACCTATATTGGCTGTTAATATGGTTATTATGAAATGTATCCTTGAATGATGATAATTTATGAGATATGTCTGTGATTATAGGAGGGACCACAAGCGTGGTGCAACGCAGTAGCAACAGGGGAGTACGAGTAGAGCTTCTACTGTAAGTAGGTGATCCGCACCTATGATTTTTAGTTAAATTCCATGATTTAATATGTTATTGATATGAAATGTGAATTAGCAAATGTTGGAGATTATATGAAAGAATGAAAGTTTGCGTAATGATGTTGTTATTTTGGATAGTATCCCGAATGTATATGTGTTCAAGGTGAATGGTCTTTCGTGTGAATTGCCAAGTGATGAAAGTATCCCTGACATAGAAAATATAATAAGCGTGATATGTGTCATGGACTAGCATACATTTAGTGTATGTTAGGATCACGGGTAAAGGGATCACCATGCATCGACTAACATACATTTAGTATATGTTAGGGTCCCGGGTAAGGAGATTGTTATGCATCAATGCCTACGGGGTGATGATGATACCGATGTAATTGACATCGACAATGTGTTAGGTGGAATCACTGCTCCAAAAAAATATTATGAAGCTATATTCCCAACTAGCACAATGTTGAAGATGAAATTGAGGAAAAAAATGAGCAATTTTAAAAAAATGATCTAAAGAAAAAAAATTAACAAAAAAAAAGGACCAAATTCAATATAAAAATAAAATGAAACAAAATGTTGATGGCTAAAATTTAAAAACAAATTCAATTAAGAAAATGATAAGGAAAAAAAACAAATAGCAGTCAAAATAATAAGAATCAAATTTGATATAAAAATCAAATGAAAGCAAATGCTAAGGGAAAAATTTTAAAAATAAAAAAAGGATTCAAAACAAAATAAAAAAGCAATCAAAAGAAAGAGAATTAGATTTAATATAATTAACAAATAATAAGATATCTTTTCTTATTTTGATAGCAAACATGATTCTCGAGGAGAGAAAAGAGAAAAGAAAAAAGAGAAGAAAAAATATTCATCATAGCCCAATCACTTCATCATCATCCTAACCATAAAAAAGAGGGTGATGAAGCACTTCCAACACCATCACGAAAGTCGGTGTTTGGCTACCATATCACGTCTCATGTAGCATCTGAAGACGATGGAAGCGTTCCACACGTGAGTTCATGCAACCAATTTTTCCTGCCTGTTTACAATATTCACCACATTTTCTTTTATTTTTAATTTTGGTCCCTTAATACTTAATTGTTTTAAATTAGCCAAAAAAAATTATTTTACAAGACCAAGCATCGAAAAATTTTCTCGATATTGCAAAATATTTGAATGAAAGCAACCAAAAAACAACCAAGTGACGAAGAAAAGATTGGGGACCAGAATTAAAAAGTAACATGAACCTTACACCTAACTGTGCAAATAAATCCCTGAAATTTTCAAAAAAAAGAGGGATGGATAGTTCTTAAATCTTCAAATTCAATCATTGAAGCTTTAATTATTTTAAATCAATGAATTTAGATTTTATTTTGTCAACTACAAATTGACCGAGCGACAAAATATTTTCTTGACACCTCAAAATCCTCATATGCATGCATGAAAAAACAAATCATGAAAATCAATCACAAATCAAAGCAATTTTAAAGCAACAAATTAGACTTCAAAGGAATTAAGGGACTAAGGTGTAAAAATCCTAGGGACCAAAAAAAGAAGAAGAAGAAATATTATTTGAATGAATAGTCCTCTTACTGTGCTATGAGGTTTTGTTTTGTTTTTTTTTATATATATATATATAATTTTAGAACAAGAGTAAATAATTTTACCAAAATACCCTCACATATTATCTTGTTTCACAATATTACTCTTTATTCATTCGGTCAGGGTACCTTAACATAACTAAACACTTTCAACATTATCCTTTTCTCTAATTTCTTTTTAAGTATAACTAACAAAGTGATTAAATTATTCATATAACACAAGATGGCCTATTCATCTATTGCCTCATCAGCCTCTTACTCTCACCCGAAGCTCACCATTTTCTCCCCTGCAAGAAAATATTCAATCTATCATTGACAATTCTGTTCAGCAAGAAAATTGCTGCAAAAAAAAAAAAAGAAGAAAAAACCCTTTTTCATCATTCATATAAATATGCAAATGGGCAAGCATGTAACAACTGATGAAAAATATGAATATAGCAGATGATTTATAACTTATTACGGTTTTTCTTTCCTTAAAACCCTTTTTCATTCATATAAATATGCAAATCGCAAAGCAGATAGGCCACACAAGGAAACCAGTTGGAACCATAGAACAAAACACCATCAACCACTCCAGTAAGACCCAACAAAAAACCTACGTACACAGTTAAAACCAAACCATTCCAATATTCAACTGGTTAAACAAAAGAACAAAAAAAATTAATTGACTTACAAACAAATGAGGAAGATCATACCTATAGAGCTCATCAAACCTCATAAGTCACTCGCATGCTCAAGTGACGTCGATGAGGAATTTGATAAATTTGTCTCTGTTGTCTGAAACATCTATTCAGCCAATTATAACTGACTAAAATGGCGTTTTCTAGCTTGGATCCTTGTGATGCAATTATCTCTACCTCTCCCGTTACGAGTGTAATGTCACCGTCCACCATTGCTTTGTAAAGGCAAGCTACCTCTTCTTCACCTTCACCATGTTGTTCTAGAAACTCGATCAAACCATTGATTACTATCTCCTCAAAACAATTTTCATCCATTCTAGTCTCTAGATATCCACTATTGACATCACAATGGAAGGCTGGTTGATCTAAGTAGATTCGTCGAAAAGATAATTGCCTTTCGAGAGGAACATACCTAACAGGGAGGGGTTTGTGAGAAATGAAGATAAGGATGGAAGGTATGGCCATTAAACTGGATGCATAGTGCCTAAATATTAGAGGGATCTCTTGATCGTCTTCACCATAGAAGATCCCAATAACTTGCAACCTAGCTATCCTCGAATTGTTTAATATTTCAAGGAGGCCTTCTACATTGATTTTGTTGTTCAGTTCATGCATCAACCTCTTCCTCCTACCGTAGGTCCATACTAACATAATAAACAACATAGCTAAGGCTAAACTTAACGGCAGGCAAGCTCCAACCAACATCTTCGACATCACTGACGTGAAAAATAGGAGTTCAACAATTACTATGGTACCATAAAGAACCACCCATATCATATGTGTCTTCCACACCACGACCATCACAACCATGAACATCACTGAGGTGATTAAGAAGACAAACGAGACAGCCAATCCTACATAAAAATACGTATTAGATATTAAAAAAACTGAAGTTGACTAATTATTATGAATTAGATTGTGAAAACGGTTACCATATGCAACAGTAATGCTTGAATTGGTTCTACAAAAGAGAGCAATGAAAACACAGGCAACCATCAAAAACGTGTTGAGCTCCGGAATATAAATTTGTCCTCGATGTGATGACGAAGTGTGCACCACCTTGATTCTAGGAAAGTAACCAATCAATGCAAACTGTTGCACTACAGAGAATGTTGCTGATATCGAAGCCTGGCTTGCAATGATGGAAGCCAATAGTGACAATATAAATTATGGCCAATATAGAGATTCTACACTGGAGAAAAAAGAAATGAGGAAGCCCCAATCTCCGTAATTAACCTCAACAGCAAAAATAAGAACAACGATGATAGTACTTACTAGGAATTGAGAGATAGAAAACGTCATTAACATCTTTATTGTGTTTTCGCAGGTAGGAGCCTTGGCCAAGATAGGCAAGCACTATCGATGGCAACAGTACAACACAAGTACTGAGTTGAATAGATTGGATATTAAAATGCCCGAGATCAGCGAATAAAGCTTCTGAACCTGGTTTTGAGCAAGGAAAAAGTAGTTAAATATTACATTAAAAAAAAAAACACAATTACAATGTCCAAACAAAAAGATACTTTGACAAACTATGCTAGAATTAATAGTGATAAGCAGCTTCAAATAATGATTAAATAAAAATAACAACCACCAATATAAAAGTCAAAACTCCTAAAGGTTGAAGTTGACTATATTTAACCCAATTTAAGACTAACTTGATTAACTCAACTATTCACAAACAGCTTGGCTAAGGTTGATTGATTAGAGGTGGTCAGGTCTAACGGAATTTTCAACATTATAAACTATACTTGACTTATGGTTATTAATTTCAATCATTGATTGCACGCATTTCTATAAATAAAAGAAAACGAGAGGAGTTACTAATGCTATAATCAAATTAATAGTTTTTTAAGGATACATATGTAATGTAGTGGTACTAAACATATAATTATTAAACAAAATGCATGTGTTCACATCAATATACTAAATGCATATATACCCGTCAAACACAACACGATGCCAGCAAGAGATTTCCAAGCATTCTTAGGGTTTTTGCTCAAGTAGACCCATATGCAACGTGGGTTGAAAGCTTGTAGCACCCCTGGATCGTATTTCACCAAATTAAAAACCCCAATTGATGCTATTGAGAAGAACCAGGCTAGAAGAATCGGGGCAAAGATGTTGCCGAGTTTGCCAGTTCCAAATCTTTGCATTTGGAATAACACAGCCAATATCACTACTGATATCCACATGGCGTAGGAATCAGTGAGTGAAACGGAAGCATACTCAATGCCCGTTACAGCAGAAATCACTGCATAGAAATTTCTAAATATTAGAAATGTTATTCTAATTACATATAGAAATAATGTAGTTAACTATGATAATGAAATAATCATTTTACCTGAGATGCATGGTGTGAGAATACCATCCCCAATCACCATGGAAACACCTAGAATCATCAAGAAGAGCAGAAAGTGTTTCATAATTGAATACCTCTTCGCACTTGCCTTGCGCTGCTCTCTATCTCCTACTTGATGACCCGGCATCAAGCTTATGTCCATAAAGCGGGAAATAAGAGCATACGTAGCAAAAGTTCCTCCTGCCATTAATAATAACCAGCAAAACTTACTCAAATCATCAATAGACTAGCAGTTATTTTATTAGAAGAAACTCCGATTCCTCTTATTGTCAGCAAGATATCACTCCACAACTATAGCCAAGATAGTAGTGATCCTCCACAGTCATAGTTATCTACTTACTCTGTATATTTTTTTCTATTCTTATGATTGTACAGATTTAATGAATCTTTCATCTATAAATAAAGATCTCCTCATAGCATATTGGCTTGAGGGATTAATTAGCTTTACATGGTATTAGAGCAAATCCATCAAAGTCTTTGCTAATATTTTATTTATGGCCGAATCCAACAATTCTCTGCTTGCGCTCAATACAATGGTTCACATGGTGACCATCAAACTCACTTCCACAAATTATCTATTGTGGCGTCGTCAGTTTGTTCCCCTGCTTGAAAGTCATCAGGATCTTAAGGGTTATTTCGATGGGACTTTGTCTGCCCCTGCTGCTCAAGTTCGTGCTGGAACAGAGTTGGTTCCTAATCCTGCCTGCAAGACATGGCTGTCACAGGATAAACTCTTGCCCAGCCTTCTTTATACCTCTCTTACCAAGGAATGCAGGGCTGAAGTTTTTAATTGCACTACTGCTCATGATCCTTGGCTCGCTATTCAAATTCCACTCACATAATACTATATTGACTATTCCTGAACTATAATCTTAATAAAAAAAAATATAGATGAATAAGATATTTAGAGGGATCAAGTGCTAGGATTCAATGTATATATAAAGAAAAATAAGAAAAATATGGACTATGAAATGACATTTAAGCTTATCATCTCCATTAATATCGTTGGCGGATAAGACCAAAAATATGTATTTTCCGATTATGATTGTGATGATTGAGTAGATCATGACTGATAAGACTCCTAAAATATCATCAGAGTCTTGGATACCATTGGGGAAGGTGCTCGGCAGCACATACAAAGGAGACGTGCCCAAGTCACCAAGCACGACTCCAATACATTGGAATGTCAAGTGAAGAAATCCGAACCAATGTTTCCCCTGCATAATAAACTTTAATTTTTAATTAATTATTAATGATTATATTCACGTGTGTGTTTAGTTTAGGTTTATTGAACATTAAAAAAAGCAAAGAAAAAAAAAGTTCACAAAAACATGAGAAATCTCTAAATAAAACTTAATTCAAACCCAAACACACGAGAAACCATTAGAGGAGTTTAGGAATCGTGAGCTATTATCCGTACTAACTTAGATAGAAACAATACGAGAAAGATAATAAACACATGTAATACAAAATTTTGTCGAATAGAACACTGCATAAAAACTCTAATTAAGTACAAAAGACATAATATAGTGAGCGATGCATCTTGAGTCACCGGTGCCTCTTTCGGTTACCTCTTCTTGAATTTCTGGGAGTTCAACGATATGATCTGTAGCTTCTTCCGGTACCTATGATGAAAAAGCATTTAAATAATCAACCGTATAAAGCATTAATATATTATATATTTTGTATCCAAAGATAAGATACTTTATTCATGTCAATAGTTTCTAATAACAACCAGAAATGTATAAATATTTCATGCCTGAAAATTGAGTTAGTGACTAGGGAAGAGAAAAAAGTATAAAATATTACATCTTTGATAAAAAAAAAATCCAAGTAAAAGTTATAATTTTTCAAACCATGACGTAAATATATTTTTATACTTTCCCAATCATTAAAAATATTTTTTTATCAATAAAAATAACAAGTAACTACGGTGAAGTCAAATATCCAGGTTTGCTTTACTTTTTACTGCGTTGAACTAGGATAGATGGTCCATTTACCAAAATTTCTCATTTTAGGTTACAAAATAGGCTTCAGACACATAACAAAGCTAAGCCCATCTTTTTTCCTTTTCCTTTTTTTTTTTTTACATTAAATTTGAAAATAATATTAGGATTTAGGCCTCATCAATGCTCTTTTTGTATATCTGGTGTCACGCGGTGCAGATTTATTAATGGGTTTTTCTTCCTACCGTTTGATCAAATTATGTTTGATTTCAACCCTTGATTATTTAGCCGTGAAAATACAAAAAAAATTTTTTTTTGCTAATGTGTTATCAACATTTCGTACTATTCTGCATATTTTATTTTTATATTGATATATTTTGTTTTGAATATTTTTTTAATTTTATTTTTTATAATTTTATTTTTATACCAACTTTAATCTTCATTATTTTAATTAATATTTGTTTGTTCTTATTCTTTTCTTAATTAAATTTTTTTATCTATCATATTTAATTTATATTCTTTTGATTACTAATTATTTTATTTGAAATAATTTATGAAATTAATTGATTTTCAATTTCATCATCTATTAATTTTTTTAATCTATAAGATTTGATCAATTTTCTTTTGATTGTAATTTTTTTTTAATTCTGTTTTTTTTAATTTAATTTTTACAAAAAATTTTAACTGTCAGATTTGATCCTCATTGTTTTAATAAACTTGAAAAAAATGTTATTAAATAAGTTATTTTCTAACTTATTTTTCACAATATAGCTAAACATTAGAAATTATTTCTCAACTTATTTTTTCATTTTCATATATTTTATTTTCAATATTTTTTTAATTTTATCTTTTACAATTTGATTTTTATACCAACTTTAATCTTCATTATTTTAATTAATATTTTTTTTTTCTTATTCTTTTCTTAATTAATTTTTTTTATCTATCATATTTAATTTATATTCTTTTGATTACCATTTATTTTATTTGAAATAATTTATGAAATTAATTGATTTTCAATTTCATCATCTATTAATTTTTTTAATCTATAAGATTTGATCAATTTTCTTTTGATTGTAATTTGTTTTTAAATTCTGTTTTTTTTTAATTTCATTCTTTATTAAATTTTTTAACTGTCAGTTTTAATCCTTATTATTTTAATAAACTTGAAAAAATATTATTAAATAAGTTATTTACTAACTTATTTTTCACAATATAGCTAAACACAAGAAATTATTTCTCAACTTATTTTTTCATATTCATATATGTTGTTTTGAAAAAAAAAATTTATCTTTTACAATTTGATTTTTATACCAACTTTAATCTTCATTATTTTAATTAATATTTGTTTTTTCTTATTCTTTTCTTAATTAAATTTATTTTATCTACCATATTTAATTTATATTTTTTTATTACCATTTATTTTATTTGAAATAATTTATGAAATTAATTGTTTTTCAATTTCATCATCTATTAATTTTTTTAATCTATAAGATTTGATCAATTTTATTTTGATTGTAATTTTTTTTGAAATTATATTTGTTTTTTAATTTCATTCCTTATTAAATTTTTTATCTATCAGATTTGATCCTTATTGTTTTAATAAACTTGAAAAAATATTATTAAATAACTTATTTTTCACAATATAGCTAAACACTAGAAATTATTTCTCAACTTATTTTTTCATATTCATATATTTTGTTTTGAATGTTTTTTTTAATTTTATCTTTTACAATTTGATTTTTATACCAACTTTAATCTTCATTATTTTAATTAGTATTTTTTTTTCTTATTATTTTCTTAATTAAATTTTTTTATCTATCATATTTAATTTATATTCTTTTGATTACCATTTATTTTATTTGAAATAATTTATGAAATTAATTGATTTTCAATTTCATCATCTATTAATTTTTTTAATCTATAAGATTTGATCAATTTTCTTCTGATTGTAATTTTTTTTTGAAATTATGTTTTTTTTTATTTCATTCTTTATTAAATTTTTTAACTGTCAGATTTGATTCTTATGGTTTTAATAAACTTGAAAAAAATGTTATTAAATAAGTTATTTTCTAACTTATTTTTCACAATATAACTAAACACTAGAAATTATTTCTCAACTTATTTTTTTATATTCATATATTTTGTTTTGAATATTTTTTTAATTTTATCTTTTACAATTTGATTTTTATACCAACTTTAATCTTCATTATTTTAATTAATATTTGTTTTTTCTTATTATTTTCTTAATTAAATTTTTTTATCTATCATATTTAATTTATATTCTTTTGATTACCATTTATTTTATTTGAAATAATTTATGAAATTAATTGATTTTCAATTTCATCATCTATTAATTTTTTTAATCTATAAGATTTGATCAATTTTCTTTTGATTGTAATTGATTTTTCGAATTTATTTTTGAATTTCATTCTTTATTAAATTTTTTAACTGTCAGATTTTATCCTTATTGTTTTAATAAACTTGAAAAAAATATTATTAAATAAGTTATTTTCTAACTTATTTTTCACAATATAGCTAAACACTAGAAATTATTTCTCAACTTATTTTTTCATATTCATATATTTTGTTTTGAATATGTTTTTAATTTTATCTTTTACAATTTGATTTTTATACCAACTTTAATCTTCACCTTTTTAATTAATATTTGTTTTTTCTTATTATTTTCTTAATTAAATTTTTTTTATCTATCATATTTAATTTATATTCTTTTGATTACCATTTATTTTATTTGAAATAATTTATGAAAGTAATTGATTTTCAATTTTATCATCTATTAATTTTTTTAATCTATAAGATTTGATCAATTTTCTTTTGATTGTAATTGTTTTTTTGAAATTATATATTTTTTTGAATTTCATTCTTTATTAAATTTTTTAACTGTCAGATTTGATCCTTATTGTTTTAATAAACTTGAAAAAAATATTATTAAATAAGTTATTTTATAACTTATTTTTCACAATATAGCTAAACACTAGAAATTATTTCTCAACTTATTTTGTCATATTCATATATTTTGTTTTGAATATTTTTTTAATTTTATCTTTTTACAATTTGATTTTTATACCAACTTTAATCTTCATTATTTTAATTAATATTTGTTTTTTCTTAATTAATTTTTTTTTATCTATCATATTTAATTAATTTATATTCTTTTGATTACCATTTATTTTATTTGAAATAATTTATGAAATTAATTAATTTTAAATTTCATCATCTATTAATTTTTTTAATCTATAAGATTTGATCAATTTTCTTTTGATTGTAATTTTTTTTAGAAATTATGTTTTTTGTTAATTTCATTCTTTATTAAATTTTTTAACTGTCAGATTTGATCCTTATTGTTTTAATAAACTTGAAAAAAATGTTATTAAATAAGTTATTTTCTAACTTATTTTTCACAATATAGCTAAATACTAGAAATTATTTCTCAACTTATTTTTTTTTATGACACTATCTAATATAAACAAATAACTCACTTTCTAGAAATTGTTTTCTAGAAACCATTTTTCAATAAAAAAATATTTCCTAACAAACAAACAAGCCTAAATATTAATGGAAAAATGAAGAAATAAATACCATAACCTTGTGAACAATCAAATGCATACGCGTGAATGGATCCATTAAAATGTTTATAGGATTTGGGTTTGAATATCGAAGGGATAAAAACCAAGCATTTTCATAGTTTTTGGTTTTGAATCCAGTTTAACTTAATTTTATGTTAACTAGACTGTATGCTAATGCATAATGTTAATTAAGAATATCATAATTCATAGATATTGCTATACATGTAAATTCAAGGAGGGACTAGCTATGGCCCATAACGTCTCCTATATAACATTACAATGCGAGAGCCTATCCTTATTCATTGCATAAAAAAAAAAACACAAGTAATTGACATTTACATATCTCTAAGGTATTTTCAGAGAGCAAAGAAAGAGAGATGGAGAAGTCTTCATCTGCGCAGGCCAAAGATGTTGGTGTATAGGCAAGAAATATTTGTGTAATACCTGTTTTTGTCAGAACTATAAGTGTGCTTGTAAGGTTCAATCCTCCTTAAGCGATGCCATCGGAGCTCTATACATGTTCATGTTCCATTAACAAATAGAAACTTAGCTTTGAGATTATTCTCCTTTATCCGAAAGTGACACATCTACCAAACCAATTTCAAGTTTCAACTATTAAAATCATACCATGCTTCGTTTAAAAACACAACACACAAACCGTATTAATTTAACTAACTTAATGATTAAAGCCCTAAACACATAATTATAAAACCATTCTGTTGTCGGACGGTGAAAAAACACCAAGAGAATGTCAAACCGTCAATCACGATTAATAAATAATCAAACACGTCATTAACATTAAGCATCATAAACTATGAGCTTGTTGTTTTATAGATCCCCACAGCACTATCAATGTCTCTCTAATTCCAAGTTTCTTTGTACTTTTTTTTAATAATAACCATTAAACATGGTCCGAAAATAACAAGATATTAACCTAGCTAGTATAAGGCCCAAGTCCCAGGCTAGAGCATTAATCCTACTTAATTTTATTGTTAAGAAAATTAAAAAAAAAAATTGTTTTTTAAAAAATAAAAAATATATATTTTTTTAAGAATCTTAAGTTGATGTTGATTGATGTGCATTTTAGAACAAAAAAATAAAAGTTAAACCGGATTCTTCGAAGTCGACCTGCTGAGCAAGAGGAGTTTAATAATAGTGATTCTAATTTGTTCTTGTTTATCTTCCTCTCTTCACCTGCCACTTAATTTGGCGGTGTCCCTACCTGGCCCAACACACTCTGGGACATTGATTAAAAGGACCTCTATACATGCCGGTGCCATAAGCAAACAAATTGTCATAAATAATGTTACACAAATACATCAAAAAACAGCATATCATAGCAAAGAAATACCTTTAACTAAATGTCTTTCTTGCTCCGCCTGAACTTGAGGAGATACTTATCTAAAACTGGGACTTTGCTCCGCCTCAACTTGAGGAGATACTTATCTAAAACTTGGACATTGATTAAAAGGACCTCTATACATGCCGGTGCCATAAGCAAATAAATTGTCATGAATAATGTTACACAAATACATCAAAAAACAGCATATCATAGCAAAGAAATACATTTAACTAAATGTCTTTCTTGCTCCGCCTGAACTTGAGGAGATACTTATCTAAAACTGGGACATTGATTAAAAGGACCTCTATACAAGGCGGTGCCATAAGCAAATAAATTGTCATGAATAATGTTACACAAATACATCAAAAAACAACATATCATAGCAAAGAAATACCTTTAACTAAATCTCTTTCTTGCTCCGCCTGAACTTGAGCAGATACTTATTTAAAACTGGGACTTTACTCCGCCTGAACTTGAGGAGATACTTATCTAAAACTGGGACATTGATTAAAAGGACCTCTATACATGCCGGTGTCATAAGCAAATAAATTGTCATGAATAATGTTACACAAATACATCAAAAAACAGCATATCATAGCAAAGAAATACCTTTAACTAAATGTCTTTCTTGCTCCGCCTGAACTTGAGGTGATACTTATCTAAAACTGGGACTTTGCTCCGCCTGAGCTTGAGGAGATACTTATCTAAAACTGGGACATTGATTAAAAGGACCTCTATACATGCCGGTGCCATAAGCAAATAAATTGTCATGAATAATGTTACACAAATACATCAAAAAACAGCATATCATAGCAAAGAAATACCTTTAACTATATGACTTTCTTGCTCCGCCTGAACTTGAGGAGATACTTATCTAAAACTGGGACTTTGCTCCACCTGAACTTGAGGAGATACTTATCTAAAACTGGGACATTGATTAAAAGGACCTCTATACATGCCGGTGCCATAAGCAAATAAATTGTCATAAATAATGTTACACAAATACATCAAAAAACAGCATATCATAGCAAAGAAATACCTTTAACTAAATGCCTTTCTTGCTCCGCCTGAACTTGAGGACATACTTATCTAAAACTAGGACTTTGCTCCGCCTGAACTTGAGGAGATACTTATCTAAAACTGGGACATTGATTAAAAGGACCTCTATACATGCCGGTGCCATAAGCAAATAAATTGTCATGAATAATGTTACACAAATACATCAAAAAACAGCATATCATAGC
>Ga0325404_1001007_pt1 | contig 29256 bp, 19 predicted proteins | sample PopdelMetagenome_18_FD_205664 | JGI IMG/M metagenome (GOLD analysis project Ga0325404, IMG submission 205664) | Populus deltoides microbial communities from Bellville, Georgia, United States - Xylem-Control-R1 | ecosystem: Host-associated > Plants > Phyllosphere > Stem > Wood/Secondary xylem...
AGCAATTTGAACCGATAAATGGCGCTCTCAAAACTTGAAGAGTTTTTCCATAAGAGTCGTGGCTTCATGAATTAAGCTACTGGTTATTATGCATGCTGATAAAATTGGTGCTAAAAAAGAAAACCATATTTCTTGATGAATCCTCAAGTTTTGACTTGAGCCTTTTGTTTCTTGAAATTCACAGAAGGTCACCTCATCGCAGACCATCAAAAGATATACCCAAGATCAAAGATTAAAACTGACACAAAGAACCATGAAAAAGTCATTTTAATCTTACAACAGGTCATTTCTATTTTCAAAATACAGGACAATCAAAGGATTGCATATTTTGAATAACGTGTGTTGGATCTTTGACTGAAAAAACTTGATTTTCAAAAATACTTCCAAAACTAACATCTCTTTGATTTCATTTCAACAATTAGACTTAAATAGACATGATCTTTGAAAGATGAGATTTGATTCCAGAACATTGACTGAATTTGCAAAATCCCTGATAGAAATGACTTGAACTCTTCTCGACAAAAGTTGACCACCTGGGGGCAATCCAGTGGATCCTGAGACCTGGGGGCAATCCAGTGGATCCTAAGAAGGAAAAAAAGCAGTATTCAGACCATCTGGGGGCAAAGAAAAATCAGATGATGAGTCGTCAAAGTCCATCAAAGTTATGTTTAGCATCTGACAATGACAAAGAAAAAACTTCTTGAGTATAAACAGATGAACGAGCATTCAGATCATTGATGGGGGCAATGTTGTTCAAAGACAACTTTAGCAGCAATTGATGAGCAACGCTGCACTTGAAGGATATTTTCATATCTTCAGCTTGGGTTTATCATCTCCAACATGGCTATGACTTTTGAACGATGTTATCGCACAGTTGCATTTGAATGAATGCTAGAAGGATGCACCCACCAAGACTGACTGTAGGACCATCTGTTTTGAAGCTCAAATGCACACTTCACTGCATGAATATGGGTGATGAACATCATTGATGATGCCAAATCATTTCTTTTTATAAGCTGATTTGACAAGCCAAGAGGAATTCATTGAGAAGAGCATCGGGAATGCAACAAAGAGCCTTTTACGGCAAGTTATGAGAGGCATGTCTGGACGACTTGGCAGTTTCCAAGAAGAAGGTTGATGATAACATACTTGAAAGGTATGTTTCAACTGGAGGCAAGTTCATGACTGATTGACCATCTTGATGGGTGTTGACATGATGCACACAACCAATCAGAGGATAATTCTCAGAAGAATCCAGGAGAGAAAATCCTTCAGGATGAATCAAGCAACACCACACTTGGGGGCAGAGTCAAGCTTGATGAACAGCGAGAGCAGTAATCGTCGTGGACAGTCTAGGATGGGCACTACACTTACACCTGAGTGATGGCTATCACATGAATGAGCCAATGCATCGAAAGAACAAAGAAAGCTTTGGAATGCAAACAAAGGCACCCTAGGACGATGAATCATCAAATAGGGGGGACCTATATTTCAAATCAGGTAGTGCATTTTCCAACCCTACCTCATTCCGAGTGCGCCTTTGAGCCACCATCTCTTAGGTAGTGCGTTTTCCAACCCTACCTCCTTCCGAGTGCGCCTTTGAGCCCTCACTTCTTAGGTAGTGCATTTTCTAACCCTACCTCCTTTCGAGTGTGCCTTTGAGCCCTCACCAACATCTTTCTTTGAGTAGGTCACCCATTACAACACAACCATTCTCCATGATTTTTTACCTGGGTAGGTCACCCATTATAATGAGACCGCTTTTCATTTTTTCCGGGTAGGTCACCCATTATAATAAGACCGCCTTTCATCTTTCATTTGGGTAGGTCACCCATAACAATGAGACCACTTTTTTTTTATTTGGGTAGGTCACCCATAACAATGAGACCACTTTTTTTTTATCTGGGTAGGTCACCCATAATAATAAGACTACTTTTCTTTTCATTTGGGTAGGTCACCCATCACAATGAGACCATCATTATTTTTTCCATTTGGGTAGGTCGCCCATTATAATGAGACCACCTTTCATCTTTCATCTGGGTAGGTCACCCATAACAATGAGACCAAACATCATCTTCCATTTGGGTAGGTCACCCATTATAATGAGACCGCCTTTTGTCTTGCATCTGGGTAGGTCACCCATAACAATGAGACCATTTTTCTTTCCATCTGGGTAGGTCACCCATTACAATGGGACCACTTTTCATCTTTCATTTGGGTAGGTCACCCATTATAATGAGACCGCCTTTTTTTCTTTCCATCTGGGTAGGTCACCCGTCACAATGAGACCACTATCTTCCATTTGGGTAGGTCACCTATCACAATGAGACCAATTCATATTTTGATCATTCCACCTGGGTAGGTCACCCATCACAATGAGACCATTTATTTTTTTCCACATGGGTAGGTCACCCATCACAATGAGACCATTTATTTTTTTCCATCTGGGCAGGTCACCCATCATAATGAGACCATCATCTTCATTTGGGTCGGTCACCCATCATAATGAGACCATCTTTCTTTGGGTAGGTCACCCATCATAATGAGACCATTTTTTTTTCTTTCTCTGGGTAGGTCACTCATCATAATGAGACCATCATCTTCCATCTGGGTAGGTCACCCATCATAATGAGACCATCTTTCTTTGGGTAGGTCACCCATCATAATGAGACCATCATCTTTCATCTGGGTAGGTCACCCATTATAATGAGACCACACACACATCTTTGTATCGGTTCCGGTTAAAAGAGATCGCCAGATGGGATCTCAGGTTAACCCAACCACACACAGAGTTTAGCTTTGGTTAAAGAAAATCGCCAGATGGGATTTCAGGTTGACCGAGCTACACACCAATTTTGGTTCTGGTTAAAGGAGATCGCCAGATGGGATCTCAGGTTAACCCAATCAAAAGGGCAGGTCGCCCATGAAAATAGACTAGTGTGAGTGTGTGGGCAGGTCGCCCGTGAAAATAGACCAGTTTGAGTATGTGTGGGCTGGTCGCCCTTGAAAATAGACCACTATGAGCATGTGTGGGCAGGTCGCCCATGAAAATAGATCAACGTGAGTATGTGTGGGCAGGTCGCCCTTGAAAATAGACTAGCGTGAGTATGTGTGGGCAGGTCGCCTGTGAAAATAGACCAGCGTATGTGTGGGCAGGTCGCCCGTGAAAATAGACCAGCGTGGGTATGTGTGGGCAGGTCGCCCCTGAAAATAGACCAGTATGAGAGTGTGTGGGCAGGTCCCCTTGAAAATAGACCACTTTTCTTCAAAATGGGTAGGTCACCCAAGATAATGAGACCGCTTTCTTTTGAAAAGCGAAGTCCTTGGCTGAGTGGATCACTCAATAAGCCAGGAAGACCTTTTGTTTTCTTTACAAGCTTACTATGCAAAACATTGAGGAATTTTTGCTTCGTAAGCATTGTAAAGAGGGGGCATCTGTTGCTACCCAATTTTTGACCCTTATTTTTGATAAAAATTTCAGAAAAATAAAAAAATAGCAAAAAAAAATGAAAACCCAAAAAAATGCATTTTTGATATATTTGCATCGTTTTTCGCATTTTCAACGTCATCTCAAAAGAATTAAAATTTTCAAAGGAATTTGGAACGCGTTCAATTTTTAACGCGTAAATTTTCTGATCACTGATTTTTCTTGTTGAGTTGACGTTGATATTGCTCGTTTTTAAAAATACAAAAAAATAAGAAAAATCAAAATTTACAAAAAAAAAAGAGGAAAAGAAAAGGAAAGGAAAAGTTGAGGGACTAGTTTGAAAACCTAGCAAAATTTTTCCTATAAATACCATGCTACAGTGCAGCAGAAAAGGGGGAGAAAAATTAATTCACGGGGGGATTACAAGGGGAACAGTAAAAAAAAAAAGAAAAACCCTAAAAAAAAGAGCTATCACTATCTTCTCTATTTTTTGGAAAAAAAAAAAGCCGCCGCCCCCTCCCTGAATCAAAAACCAGAGAAAACCCTCGGGAGGGGGGGGCTTTTTGATTTTTTTGGTTTCTTCTCCTTTCAGCCGGGGAAGTCTTCTCTCCTTTCAAAAAAAATGGAAACAAACCAAAACCCCCATTTTTTCCTCTTTCCCTGTTGAACTGGCTGGCCCCTCTCCCTTTGAAACCAAAAACTTGAGCCGCTTGCACACAGAGCCTTCCCTTGACAAAGAGCAAAGGAGCCATTCCCCTATCTTGGAGCAAAAACAGAGAGAACCAGGGGCGGCCGCAAGCCTCCCTGTCTCTGTTCACAAAGGCCAAACCGGGGCAGGCCCCCCCTCCTTCATCAAAATTTTTCTCTTATTCTCGCCAGCCAGGAGTAAGGCTCCCTCTTCCCCACAGAAGGAAGAGGCCGTCGTGCCCCCTCCCCTTTTATGAAAAACAGAGAACCCTCTCAGTTGTAGGAGCAACACGCAACCGGACAGAGACCCACCTCTCTCTCTTTCCCTCTACAAGCCTCTTGGACGGCAGCAGGAAGCCTAAGCACGGCTGCTACCAACGGGGGTGAAGACCATCAGCCAGACCGGCCTCCACCGAGACCTCCCAGCCTCCACAGACCAGCCAAGACAACCCTCGATCTCGTCATCTCATTCAACCGGTCGGCAGCAGACTCAGCTCTCGCCGGCCAGCCTTCCACTGCAGCGGAGACACTGCAACACCGCCTGCCTGCAGACCGGACGGAAACCCAAAGACCAGCAGCCTCTTGGTCCCACCGCCAGCCACCTGAAGCGAAGGAGAAGAAGACAGAAACCAAGGAAGGATCTGCGGTGAAACAGATCTGAAAAAGAAAGGGTGGAGAGGCAGATCTAAAAAAGAACGGAAACGTTGCTTGTGTTTTTCTTGTTTGCAGGTCATTGCCAGCGAGGAAAGGAAGAAGGGAGGAAGCCGTTGTGGATCTCCCATGCTGTCTGGATTTGTTGCGGTGGCGTGTGAACCCACGCGCCGGCGACCCAAAGGCTGCATAATACTGTTCCCGTGTTTTAGGGGGTTTCCAGCACTGTTCATGATCTATTTGGGGGCCAATTTTGTAATTTTTGGTTTGTTTAATGTACTGTTTTTTTTATTTTATGGATTTGTAATATGTAAATGTGGGTGTATGAAAAAATCATAATAAAAAGAGATGTGTGTGTGTGGGTGTTTGCATTTTTATTTATGTTATTAAATTGTAAAAATAAAAAAGGATAAAAAGAATTAATTGTTTAATTTGAATATGGTTAAATATTTCAAGGACAAATAAAATCATGTTATATTTTCCATGAAAATGTAAGAACATGTTTCTACATATATTCTGCGATTTAATAACTGATTTATTAAAACCTTGGAATTTGATTAATATTTCAAATTTTCAAATCATATCAAACCACAAAGCAGCTTACCTCATGTAGGGTGTGCTAGGGGTGCTAATACCTTCTCTAACCACAATCAGTCCCTTACCGTCTAATCTCTGACAAAGACCAGTAAATCTGGGTTTCCTAGTAACCCTCTATTAAATACTAGGTGGCGACTCCCAAGAACCAATCAAGCAAAATAATGAAAAATCGCCGAATCGCCGCGCGGGGGATGTGCGACAAAATCCATGATGAAATCCCTCAACTTAGGATACTATAAAATTGACATGTGTTCAAACTTCTACATGTTGTTCTTCCATGAAAATACATAGTTGACCGAGTGTAGAATATATGGGCATGCTCATTATAAACCCTAAATTGACAGAGGAAGGACTCTTGTCGCATATAAAAAACATAGATACTTACTGGTTACACTTAGACTACAAAAGTTATTCATGACACCAAAGACTGTTGAGCATATGACAAGGCATTATTCACATGATATGGTGGATGAAGTGATGGTACACCTTTCTGATAGTGAAGCCTATAAACATTTTAATAGGGTGCACCCTTATTTTTCAATGGAATCAAGGAACATGTGTCTTGGGTTATGTATAGACAGATTCAATCCATTCAGGTTATTTATTGCTCTTTATTCTTATTGGTCGGTGTTACTCACGATTTACAACTTATCACTAGGGATGTGTAAGAGGCTAGAGATCATGTTTTTATCTATATTTATACCTTATCCTAATAATTCAGATCGAAATATAGCTATTTGTCTTCATCCATTGATTGATGAGTTGAGGCAATTGTAGTCATCCAGGACTTTGACATATGATATATCAAGGAAACATAATTTTTAGATGAATGCAGCTTTAATGTGGACTATTAATGTTTTTCCTGCATATGAAATGGTTTCTAGTTGGAACACGTATGAAAAACTAACATGTCCATACTATACAGAAAATAACAAGGCTTTAACATTAACAAATAACGGTAAAATGCTTTTTTATTTTATTTTCGCCAATGGTTCTTGCCAAATGATCAAAAGTACAGAAAGAATATAAAGGACTTCTTTGTTGGCAGAGTTGAAAGGGATATTGTACCGCCGCTACCATTAGGTAAAGAATTGTATGACTTGGTATTGGAGTATGATGACATTGTGTTTGGTTTTTTAATCCAGTAAGCAGAAGTTTCATGGTTTTGGTTTGACTCACAAATGGATAAAGCAAAGTATTTTTTAGAGGCTTTCTTATTAGAAAGTCAATCCCCCCGCCATAACCTTGATGTCATGCACATTGAAAAGAACATGTTTGGAAATATTTTTAACATGGTTATGGACGTGAAAGGAAAGACAAAGGACAACATCAAGGCTATAATGAATATATCTTTGTTTTGTCACCATAAAAATATGGAGTTGGTTTATGATGGGTCCCAGGTTAGAAAATCCAAAGTCGCCATAGACAAAAATGCACAGTTACTTGTCTACCAATGGCTTAAGAGTTTATATTTTTCGAATATATCAAGGTTAGTGAATTTAAAGGATTGCAGATTGCATGGAATAAAGATTCATGATTGTCACGTGTTTATGCAAACACTCATTCCACTAGCTTACTAGGATTTATTGTCAAAGGGGATATGGGATGCATTCATATAGATCAGTCACTTCTTTATAGATATATGCTCCAACAAGTTACAAAAACAATACATAGAGAGGCTTGAAACGAATATCGTCCAGACAATATGCAAATTGAGATGATATTCCATTTTATCGTTATTCGACTCAATAAAGCATCCATACATCCACCATTTGAGGCGAGAGTTAGAGGCCTAGTCCAATAAAGATAGATGTATCCATTTGAGAGGTTAGGGATTACACATGCATCGTAATTAAAATTCTAGTCTTTTTTAAAAAATTAAAAACAATCATTTAATTTCATGCAAGTACTTGTTCAGCCTTAAAAAAAATAAAAAACAAGTGCATGTTGAGGTTTTGATATGCAAGGCTTATATTATTGAAGAGATCGCAAAATTTATCTCATACTATTTCGAGTCTCACATGAGAAAAAGAATCAACACGTTTCATGGCATAATGACGATGGGAAAATGCCTTCAAGTGGGAACTTGTCAATATTTTTCCATCGTGGACGACCCGTACCAAAAAATATTGTGAGGAAAAGATATTTGACAGATATAAAATTCAGACAATCACATAATTATGTGTTATTTAACTGCGCGATAAACTGAGACTTTTTATTCAGTAAATATAATACTTTATATGTTGTTGTTTTCGAACAATTTATCTCTTATACTATCATAAACTGATAAATTGTTGAATTACTCATAGGAAATATCGTCAATTTCTACTAAGGGATTTTGTTAGAATAATTAAAATACATAAGTCTAACAAGGTGTAGAGAACAACAATACAAGAAGGCAAAATAGTTTATACATATACATACTTGTTGGGATTTGCCATTATTGGGCAACCTACCCTAAGGAGTAGGGTTACCATTTGTCAATGGTAGTTGCACCCACCATTGACAAATGTATCAACCCATGTGCAGCTGCTGTTGTTGAAGAAGAGAAGCCACCATACTTGCCTATTTATAGGCATACGTGAGAGAGCAAAATGAGTAAGAGAGGTGTGAGAATGTGAAGAGCTGCAATGGCAGCAGCCTTGCTGCCATTGCAGCAGCTGCAAGTGCAACAATGAGAGCTGGGAGTAGAGTTTGAGTGAAGTGATCCTCCTCCTCCATGTATATCCTTTCTCTAATCTCTAATAAAATGGACTCTCTCCCGTGGATGTAGGCGGTTTTGCCGAACCACGTTAAATATTGTGTCAGTGTGCTTAAGCCTCCTATGAGCAAATATCAATACACCACCGGTCCGCGCATGGGGGAGCCGGGATTCCCCAACAATTGGTATCAGAGCTGATGGTTTAAAGGGGTGTTTGATTTTTGCTCAAAAATGAAAGTTGTCAAAATTGTGTTTTGACCATACCACTGTGTAAAGGAGGCCGCGACGAAGCCACTAGTGAAAATGGCGTCAAAATCGGACGTCGGACATGACCGCACTCTCCATCACTCTCCGACAAGGCGTCTGCCACGCGCGCAGACGCGCCCCCACGTGCCCCACGCGTCTTCTTCTCCCGAATGGGCTGACCCGACCCGAATACAAGTTGACCCGACCCATGTGACTGACCCGGATAAGGATGATGTCAGCATGACATAATTGTGATGTCAGCATGCACAGTAGGCATGCCAGGGATGACATCAGACTGATGTAAGTGTGATGTCAGCATGCACAGTAGGCATGCCATGTCAGCAGCCACATCATCAACCAGTCAGCAGACACGTCAGCAAGTGGGACCCACCTACCACATCATCAGCCGCGAGCCGAGCCGAGTGAGCCGAGCCTAATTGGAGCCGAGTCGAGTCGCGAGCCGAGGGACAAGTTCAGTGTAGCTGATCCTACGTGCAACCGGATCTGAGATTGAATCTGGGCCGTTAATCAGGCTAGAATTGTTTTGATCAAATCTTAGCCGTCTGAAATGCGATTTGGACGATTTCAGACTTGTTTCCAGCTAATTTGATCGTTCCGGATGCAATGGTACGGTCCGATCATTGAGATTTGAGACCAAAAATAACAATGGTGAATTAACAAAAGAGATTGCCCGATCAGGAGGCATCTAAAGGTCATCATGGTGGTCGATGGAGATGAAAAAGAAGAAGGTGCACATGTTTACCCAATTACATATGCTGAACTGCTAAGTGGGGAGAATTTTCAGTTGCCTTGAAGGAAGGCAAAATTGGGACACTCTAGACACCCGATCATATGGATAATTTGAAGTGAAGAGTGGAAATTGATGAAGACCAATCTTGACGAATCTAAGCACTGGTAGTCTCGCCAGATGTTGAGAACTGATGTATTAAACCAGTATATTCCAGATCACTTGTAAAGGAAAGCCGCAACAAAGCTAGCAAATGGTTGTATATACGGAAAGACAGTACGATGAATAGATATGGTCTAAGAAGTTCTGTCTAGGAGGTTGGGTTTTAAGCGGGACCAGTGTGACCCCTCCAATCTTTCCTGGGAACTTGCTTAGTGGAAGGATTATCCATACGGTACTATTTTCGTATATATAGCAGTTTGTAATGAAACAGTTGAAGACTAGCAGGATGACGGCACAAGGGAACAGTTGGGTTCTGTATGATCAAGGATCTGATGAAGTGGTGATTTCTCCAAAGAAGTTAGATTCGATGACTGTGATTTCTCGAGGGGAGAATTGATGAAGACCCTGATAATGGTAGAGAAATACAGCAAGGGATAAAGATTGGCACCCTATTTTTGACTTGGACAGGTGTTGTGACAGGATGAGCTGCTGTCAAACATAAGCAAGGAATAGGGAGAAATCTGGAGAACAGAAATTGCACGAGGGCACACGGAGATTGTGCAGGAGTACCCGTAGGATCCAACGAGGTACTGTAATGAGACAACAGGTGCAAGGAGAAGAAGTGTTCCCAGATGAAGCTCAGAGCAGAGACTGTTAAAGTTTGTACAACAGGAAGTCTCTTATGCTCTTGATGAAGACAACAGGCGAAGACCTTTCCAATGCATGCAAGGATGGAAAGAGAGCTGTTGTAGAAGCACCTAATTGAGGGGGTGCAAACGCCTGTGATAAAAGGCGACCGCCTATGATGAAAGGCGAAGACACCAAAGAGAGTTGGTGTAGGTGGAGCTGTCAAGCAGAAAGGCATAGAAGCTCCAAACATAGAAATCGAGGTGGAGGATTGCGAGGAGTATACCGCAACTTTCTCTTTCTATGTAGTTAGTGGCAGTAATCTCTCCCATAAGTGCACATGGTGGTAGAGACTTTTGGAGCCACTTTGAAGCATCTCAGCTGAAGGAGGATGCGGCCACCTATGAAAGGTGAAGACATCTTAGATGGAAGGTGTGTGACGGCCATGATAGGAGCCCGGATCAGACCGCCCCATGACAACGGGCGAAGACACCTTAGAGAAGGTGTGAGGGCCATGATAGGAGCCCCAGTTCAGACCGCCCATAACAACGGGCGAAGACACCTTAGAGAAGGTGTATGGGCCACGATAGGAGCCCAAGTTCAGAACGCTCTAGAGCCAATGTAATGGCTAGATATGAGTGGACAGGTGTATAGCCAATGAAGTGGCTATGATGAGTATGAAGACAAATGCAGGATTGACTTTCATAGATATTGCCCCCATGCTAAAGATCAATGAGCTAGAAGACATTTGCCTTGGACAATAAGTGTGTGACTTGTGGAGCATTAAGACGCGGCTACTATGAAGAAGCAGAAGGGCATGCGCAGGTTTCGAGAACGAGTTGACTCTTGTCAAGGTGGTGAGCTCGGTAAAGGCATTGTAATACTCAGTATCAAGACAGATATGGATCAACCTTTAATGGGCTGCCCCCATGGTTAAAGGTGGAGAGCTACCTAGACTCTTACGACTAAGAGCGAGAGACTCACGGAGAAGTAAGGCGTGGTTCCTAGGGTGGAACAGAGGGCAGGCGCAACTCCTGGATGAGTAGACTCTTGGAAGAGTGGTGAGCTCGTGATCGTATTGAGATACTCAGATAATGACTGTTGCACTTGGAAATAGAAATTTGCGTTTGAGGGGGTATTGTAAGCCTTGGTGTAAGGCTTAATGAATCATTCTGGACCGAGCATGGTTGATACGCTCGAAGGGGAATGCAGTGTGTCCTAGAGATAAGCGTTAACACTTTTCAGATGTGAAGTGACAGACCATCTGGTTGTAGTGATCCTTTTGTGTGAGAAAAGGTGTGCTTTGGTAACTCTGGTGATTGAAAGGTTTGGCGAGTACCTGTAAACTTGGCCAGAGACGCTCTCGGAATGGTAAGCTTGGAAGAGCTGCAAGATACAAGTTTGTGCTGAAGAAGCAAGAGGACAATTGCCCATATAAATGTCAAAGGGGGTGATTGTTGGGATTTGCCATTATTGGGCAACCTACCCTAAGGAGTAGGGTTACCATTTGTCAATGGTAGTTGCACCCACCATTGACAAATGTATCAACCCATGTGCAGCTGCTGTTGTTGAAGAAGAGAAGCCACCATACTTGCCTATTTATAGGCATACGTGAGAGAGCAAAATGAGTAAGAGAGGTGTGAGAATGTGAAGAGCTGCAATGGCAGCAGCCTTGCTGCCATTGCAGCAGCTGCAAGTGCAACAATGAGAGCTGGGAGTAGAGTTTGAGTGAAGTGATCCTCCTCCTCCATGTATATCCTTTCTCTAATCTCTAATAAAATGGACTCTCTCCCGTGGATGTAGGCGGTTTTGCCGAACCACGTTAAATATTGTGTCAGTGTGCTTAAGCCTCCTATGAGCAAATATCAGTACACCACCGGTCCGCGCATGGGGGAGTCGGGATTCCCCAATAATACTATCTACTAACCGACCAAAATAAAATTAAAAGCGTTACACCAACACCATCAACTGTCACGAAAGGAATGTCAACCAATAATATAAGAGAAGCATTAATAAAGTGACATATGTGTGCAGTATTGAAGCTGCAATAGTGTGACGGGGAATCAACAAAGGAAAGGGAAGGTTTCAAATAAAGTTTCAAAAGTTCAGCAATTTTGGAAAGTTTCTAAAGAACATGTTTTCTAAACAGAGAAGGTGCCACCCCTCACTCTGTGTTGTCTCAACCAAGAGAGAAAGAGATTGGTAAAAAAAGAGAAAGAGAGGACACAGAGTGAGGGGTGGCACCTTCTTTGACACCTCAAGAGAGAAAGAGAGGACACAAGATCAATGATGGGTCAAAAAGCAGGTTTTATGAAGCCCACGTGCACCCTCCTAATCTTAAACCCCACCTCCACCTTACATGTCTTAACTTTCTTTAGATGAATTGGTGAATGGGAAGCAGACATGTTCAACATGTTCTTTAGAAACTTTCCAAAATTGCTTAACTTTAGAAACTTTATTTGCCTCAAGGTGTTACCCTTAATTAATTTTGGCAACATGTCAATTATAAGGTTGTGTCGTGATTATTATTGGAGGTCCAAATTTTGGGAGTTGCCTTTCCGTTCACATTCAACAGCGACCATTTCACAATTAATAGATCCAGTCAGAGCCTATAAGCAGCCTTAAATACCAGCATTAAATCCCAACCACCAGTAGTCTCATAAAATACAGTGATTTCACACGGCAAGGAAGTGGTTGCGAAAGGAACATCAGCCACTATCATAAGAGGTGCAATGATTTGGCATACGATCAAAATCCAGTATCATACTGTTAATTATTCGAGGCATTTTCTTATACTTTCAATTACAGTCTTCAGTGCTTGATATAAAGACTTTATACTATGTTAAGAACTCACACACAATCTAAGCTTTTCGGTAGGGCTTTTCGTATTTTGTTTTATTTATTTTGGATGATAATCAAGTGACATTACCCTAAAAGAAATCACAAAAGTGTTAAAATAAGTTATATTGATTATGCTTTTGAGTTTGTCTAGAATAAGTTATGGAGGACCTATTCTATAGGAAATACCTATTCTGTAGGAGTTCCATCCACGTCTTAGATAGTGGAGATTTGTTTGTTACTCTGTTACTATTTTCTTGCTTCTGTTGCTATTTCCTTGCTACTGTACAACCTATTTAAAGGTTTGCTATTGATTGATTCAATACACTGAGTGCATTAGTCTTCTATTTATTCTTATTTACGTAACAGTGGTATCAGAGCCTCAAATAGAAGACAAAGTGTGAGAGTCTCAAAAAACAGTGTCCACAAAATAGTCAACAATAGCAGCAGCTTTCTTTTATTAACTGTTTTCTATTTTGCAGAAATAGAAATACGATGGCAGAGACAAATTTTGTGCAGGCTACAATCCCTCGTTTCGATGGTCACTATGATCATTGGAGCATGCTAATGGAGAATTTCTTACGATCAAAGGAGTACTGGCAGGTGGTTGATTCTGGGATAGCAGAACCAGAAATTGGAATCATTTTAACAGAAGCTCAACTAACTGAGCTGAGCAGCCTGAAATTAAAAGATTTGAAGGCAAAGAATTATTTATTTCAGGCCATTGATCGTTCAATCTTGGAAACAATTCTTAGCAAAGATACTTCCAAGCAAATATGGGATTCTATGAAGAAGAAATATCAAGGCTCTTCAAGAGTAAAACGTTCACAACTCCAGGCCCTCAGAAGAGATTTTGAGACTTTACAAATGAAGGATGGAGAATCAGTCACTGAATATTGTGCAAAGACCATGGGGATATCAAACAAAATGCGGTTTCATGGTGAAAAAATGAATGATACGGTAATTGTTGAAAAGATTTTACGTTCCTTATCATCAAAGTTTGATTATGTTACTTGCTCAATCGAAGAATCTAAAGATATAGAAGCTCTTTCTCTTGATGAACTTCAAAGCTCATTATTAGTACATGAGCAGATGATGAAACGAAGCACAATCACAAAGGAGCATGCTTTGAAAGCTTCTACATTTACTGAATCCTCACACATAAGAGGAAAAGGTAGAGGCAGAAGTCGGGGCAGAGGATATCGTGACAACAAAGATGGAGGCAGAGGAAGAGGACGTGAACAACCATTTGGCAGAACTAATGTGGAGTGCTACAGGTGTCACAGACTTGGTCATTATCAGTCTGAATGCTATACTAGATTGCCTCATAACAAAGAAAAGTGGTAGAAATCAAACTTTGCAGAGAACAAGGAAGAAGAAACTTTGTTGATGGCATTCCATACGAAGGATAATATCAGTGAACCAGATGTTTGGTACTTAGACACCGGCTGCAGTAATCACATGTGTGGTAGTAAGTCTTTCTTCTCTAATCTCAATGAAGAATTTCATACTACTGTGAGCTTTGGTGATCATTCTAAAGTTGATGTTATGGGCAAGGGTGATATTCAAATCAGAACAAAGAAAAATACAATTGAGACTATCTCAAATGTTTTTTGTATTCCTGATTTGAAAAGCAATTTACTTAGCTTGGGACAGCTGCAAGAGAAGGGCTACGTGACTACAATAAAGAATGGTGTTTATGAAATTTATGATCCTACAAGGGGTCTAGTTGCTCATGCTAAAATGACACCAAACAAATTATTTCCGCTGCTAATTCAGATCTTTCAGCATTGTCTTGTGGCTAAAGAAGTTGATTCAACATGGTTGTGGCACTATCGCTATGGTCATTTGAATTTCAATGGTTTAAAGACACTATATCAGAAGAACATGGTGATTGGTCTTCCCAATATTACTCATTTTAACAAGGTGTGTGAACATTGTGTTGTTGGCAAACAACATCGTAAAGAATTTCCACAAAGATCAACATGGAGAGCAAAGAATGCCAACAACATCGTAAAGAATTTCCACAAAGATCAACATGGAGAGCAAAGAAATTCTTGGAGCTGGTACATTCTGATCTGTGTGGACCAATAAATCCATCATCAAATGGAGGTAAACAATACTTTATCACCTTCATCGATGACTGCAGCAGGAAAACATGGGTTTATTTTTTGCAGGATAAGTCTGAAGCTTTATCTGCATTTAAAAGCTTCAGGACATATGTTGAGAATGAAGTAGAGAGAACCATTAAAACTCTTCGAACAGACCGAGGTGGCGAGTTTTGTTCCAAAGAGTTTCAAGTTTTTTGTGATGAACATGGCATTCAAAGGCAATTGACTGCAGCATACACACCACAGCAGAATGGTGTCTCGGAGAGGAAAAATCGAACCATTCTAAATATGGTGAGATGCTTGTTGACACATATGAGTGTTCCAAAAGATTTCTGGCCAGAAACTGTGCAATGGAGCATTCATGTTTTGAATCGCAGTCCTACATTTGCTGTTCAAAACATGACCCCTGAAGAAGCGTGGAGTGGACGAAAGCCATCAGTTGATTATTTCAAAGTGTTTGGATGCATTGCATATGCACATGTTCCAGATGCAAAGAGAAAGAAGCTAGATGACAAAGGTGTAGAATGTATATTCCTTGGAATCAGTGAGCATTCAAAAGCCTACAAATTGCTCAATCCTATTACAAGGAAAATTGTCATTAGCCTAGACGTTGTGTTCATGGAGGATAGCACTTGGAATTGGTCAGAACAAAGTGCAAACCAGCAACAACTACCAGTATTTTTTGATGAGAATGAGGCAGACGTAAGTGATTCATTAGATCAACAACTACAACATCAGCAACATCGACAAAGCCTGCGATTAGATCAGGAAGTACCACAGCTATGTCTTAATGAAGATCAACCAACTCCAGAGCGTTCACAATCTCAACGAAGCAGAAAAAGGCCAGCTTGGATGGAAGATTATGAAGTGAGTGGTGTTGTTCAAACTGATGAACAATCTGATGATTTCTCTAATTATGCATTTTTATCCGATTGTGATCCTATCACATTTGACGAAGCTGCTAAAGAGTCAAAATGGCAAAAAGCCATGGACGAGGAGATCATGTCAATTGAAAGAAACAATAGCTGGGAACTGACCACACTTCCTGAAGGTCAAAAATCCATTGGTGTTAAATGGATAAACAAAACCAAGCTAAAGGAAGATGGCAGAGTAGACAAGTACAAAGCACGACTTGTTGCAAAGGGGTACAAGCAAGAATTTGGTATTGATTACAAAGAGGTATTTGCACCAGTTGCAAGAATGGACACTATTCGGTTGGTATTATCACTTGCTGTTCAGAATTCATGGCTAATCTATCAACTTGACGTAAAGTCTGCATTCTTGCATGGAGCTTTGGACGAGGAGGTGTACATTGATCAACCTCCTGGATATGTGAAACAAGGTCATGCGGATCAGGTATACAAATTAAAGAAAGCACTATATGGACTGAAACAAGCACCAAGGGCTTGGTACAGCCGTATAGATGCTTACTTTAAGAAGGAAGGTTTTCTTAAATGTCCTTATGAGCACACTCTATATGTTAAATCTGGAGTTGATAAGAAGGTGTTAGTTGTGTGCTTATATGTTGATGATCTCATTTATATGGGTAATGATAGATCCATGTTTACTGAGTTTAAGAGTTCTATGATGAAGGAATTTGATATGACCGATTTGGGGTTGATGCATTATTTTCTGGGCATTGAAGTAGTGCAATCATCTGATAGTATATTTATCTCACAAAAAAAATATGCTATGGAGATTTTAGACATGTTTAAAATGACGAATTGTAATTCGGTTTCCACCCCAACTGATCTCAGCTTGAAGCTCGTCAAAGATGGTGCAGGAGAGAAAGTGAATGATACTCTTTATAAGCAAATAGTTGGAAGTCTTATGTATTTAACATCAACCAGGCCAGATATCATGTATGCTGTCAGCTTAATCAGCAGATATATGGAGTGTCCAACTGAAGCACACCTCTTGGCTGCAAAAAGAATTTTTCGCTACTTGAAAGGCACTGCAGATTATGGAATCTTGTATAAAAGGGATAGCAATTCAGCTATGATTGGTTTTTCAGATAGTGATTATGCAGGATCTCTTGATGATAGAAAGAGTACTTCCGGATTGGTGTTCATGTTAAATTCTGGAGCTGTTTCATGGTCATCCAAAAAACAACAAATAGTAGCTTTATCAACCACTGAAGCTGAATTTGTTGTTGCAGCATCAACTTCAAGTCAAGCAATTTGGTTACGCAGGCTACTTGAATTCTTACACAACAACCAGCAACAAGGTCCGACCTTAATCTACTGTGATAACATGTCCACCATAAAGCTTTCAAAGAATCCAGTACTACATGGGAGAAGCAAACACATTGATGTCAGGTTTCATTTCTTACGTGATCTATGTAAAGAAGGTGTTATTAATCTGGTATTCTGCAAGAGTGAAGATCAGATTGTAGATATATTAACTAAGCCTCTTAAGCCTGCAATTTTTGTCAACCTTCGAAATCTACCTGGACTGTGCTCTTCAAAAGCTGTCATCAGAGATCGAGTAGCAGCTGTAAATTCCTAAACCAATATCTACAGATATTAGTTTAAGGGAAGGTGTTAAAATAAGTTATATTGATTATGCTTTTGAGTTTGTCTAGAATAAGTTATGGAGGACCTATTGTATAGGAAATACCTATTCTGTAGGAGTTCCATCCACGTCTTAGATAGTGGAGATTTATTTGTTACTCTGTTACTATTTTCTTGTTTCTGTTGCTATTTCCTTGCTACTGTACAGCCTATTTAAAGGTTTGCTATTGATTGATTCAATACACTGATTGCATTAGTCTTCTATTTATTCTTATTTACGTAACAAAAAGCACCTTCCAGGAGATGGCTATCAAACAGGCAACAAGGACAGAAAAAATATATATATATTCAAAGCCAGGCTATAAAAACTCTCCAGCTCTATCCAAACCTGATTTCCTACTCTCAAGGTGCGAGTATAGCTGACATTTTTCAAAGCTTTTGTATTATTTTGTGTGATAAATCTTTTCATCGACGCCCATTTATTTCAGTAGAGAAACCCTGACAAAAACTCACACATTGCTTAGATGTCAGCATAGTCTTGATAGCAAAATCAGGGAATATAAGAACCGTGCTCACAGAGGAAACCAATGTTTATGCCTTGGGTCAAGGTTGGCAGCTCAGCAATAAGTCATAACAAGTAACAAAGTTCATTGTTGGGCTTAAGAACCTCTGTTTGCAAGCTAACAAAGATGTCCCATTGCTAGAACAGTGTGTGAAAGCCAAGCCAGAACAAAAACGGAAGTCTTTTTGCAGCAGCTTCTATTTATACGGGCTTACAAGCACCAGGATATGTGCCTAACGCTGGATGTTTGAGGACAGTCGCGGCAGTGCTGATTTATTATACCCCATATGATATTTCATTCGTGATGGATGCCACTGAGAATCATCCATGCTTTCACCAATCTATCATTTGCCATTACCATGGAGGAGATAACCAGAAATGATTGAGTTTTGTCAGCTGTTGCTTCTTTGACCATCTAGTACATTGTCATGGTTAATAAACGTGGAACATGGTGGCTGCACAACATTGTTACACACTTGCAATACAGAAAAAAAATGTTCATGTGAAGGAAGAAATAATGCTTAATACGACTTGTGGATATATTTATAGATTATATAGATAAGATAAAGTTATTACTTTTAGAGTTGAGAATAATTAGGAGGTTTAACCTTTAGTTAGCCAATTCTTTTTTATTTATATATATATAAAACAATATACAATAATAAAAGTAGAGATTACAATACAAATAAGGCAAATACATATGCATACTATCTGCTAACCGACCAAAATAAAATTAAAAGCGTTACACCAACACCATTAAAGTGACAAACGTGTACAGTATTGAAGTTGCAATAGTGTGATGGGGAATCAAGAAGGAAAGGGAACTTTTCAAAACAATTCTCAGATTTATTTGAGATATTAACTAAACATACTTTGGTTAAATTTTAAAAAATATATATTTAAAAGCGATAAAAATTGTGTTATGACATAAATAGTAAATAAAATTCTGATTACTATGTAGTTAATTATACCCATTGTACATAGTTCATCATGAACTAAAAAATTAACATGAGGGTTAATTTCAATTTTCCTTCTTAAGAAGGTGAATCCAGTTTATTCTTATGAGGTTTTAATTGTTTCAATGCCCCCTTGAGGTTTCAATTTCATATCAACTAAAAAAACTTTTTATTTTGATTCCTAAAACTTTGAAACTAATTGATCGATTACGAATATCTTTTGTGAATATTTTAATTAGATAAAATCTTATAAATTCAATTAAAAACTCTATAAGATGCTACATATATATATCATATAAAAAAATAGAATACATAGAAAACTAAAAAAAAAATACACGCAAAGTTAAAGTTTAAACTATGAAGTTCATTAAAAATAAATAAAGTATTTTATTTTTTTCTTTGATGAGTCAAGCACTGCATCATGTCTGAGTGTTGACATTAATTGATTTTATCAAATATATTGTTGATTTGTTAGGTACCTATAAAAGTCTAAAAGTTGTTTTTTTTTAAGACATTATGCTTCTTAGTTTTAATGTTTTAATATTTTGTGATCTCTCTAATTTAATAATTTTTCTAATTTTCAAATTACTTTTATGTTTTTTTATTTGTTTTCAATGTAAACCATATTAAAAAAAAATTATCTTATATTTTTAAATATAAATGATATACATGATATCATTTGAACCCTTTATTAATTTAGAGTATAAGATTTGATCTCATTAAATTATTTAAAAATATTTTATTTAATCAGATTTCAAAAGTTTGGGGACTGAAAAAAAGAATTTCTCTAATTTTGGGTAACCTGAAGAGGAAAACTGATACCTAATTGAAATTTCATGAGATAAAAAAATGGATTCACATCAAGTCTGGAGTTAAATTGAAATCATCCTTTAACATAATTAATGAATTAACAGTGCCCGGCTAATTAACCCACAGCAGCCATGGCCATATTATATTTGGCCTCAGAGCCAGATTTGCATCACACACTGCATCTCTTATAGAAACTGGTATCTATTTCCCAGGAAACAACACGTGTCACGCATGTTCTCGTGGATACAAGCATGATTGTGTTCGTGTTTTAGATTGTGTTTAGTTAATATAACATTATTGTATGATTACACATCATGTATTAATTATTTTCTAAATTGATGATCTAGCCGAAGAATCGGTTTGTGGCATCCTGATATTGTTTGATTCTGTTAATAAATCAAGTGAAGTCAAAGAATATGGAGCGATTATAATGTTCATGTCTTTGTCAGCATTCTCAAGCAGACTGAGGTCTGGCACCACCTGCATAACGTGAAGATGCCGGAACGGGTAAGCAGGATGGCATTCACCAAGGTGTAAAAACAAATGTAGAAGATTTGCTATATGAAGTTATGAACTGGCATTGAAAGGCTCTTGGATGAATGAAAATTCGTGAGTTTACGATAAATATGTCAGATACCTTGTTTGGATCCGTGAAGGAATTCTCGTCCATTACATTCGAAGAAGTGAGCACGGTTTTTGTTGATCCAGACAATTGTGAGTTGAGCCCCAATCCATCAACTGAAACTTTGAGACTCACGTGCCTGTTCCCAACATTCACAATCTGAAAATACATTTTCCTGGAAGTAAGAACTTGGCAAAATAATCAAACAGAAACTCTTAAAACTCAGAATTTACAAAGTGTTCATGTTTGTTGTCGACCAGTGGAATCAGTGGAATTCGTGGGTAGGACATGACTGCAAGCTATGCTGGTAATATAGGGCACTTAAGTTCAAGCAAGTAATTTCCAGACCTTTATTTTCAGGTAAGTTTCACCATCCACTGAGTTTGTCCAGGTAATTGCAGACGCAACAAGTGAAGAGGAATTTGTTTGTAGTTTAGCATCAAGCAGAGTTGCTCCACTCGACTCTCTGAAGAATTTCTGCACCCAGTAGCTTGGAGTTCCATAGTGCATTGAGGAGTTGAAGACAATTGCATCTGGATTCCACCTTCATGGAAAAGTTTCTTTCAGTGTCAGAGTACCCTCTGATGAAAATGATATTCCTTGCCTGCATGCTTGAATTAATTTTAAGGAATAGCATGAGACTGGTACCTCCTATCATTGTCATTCACGAAAAGTGGTGCGTAGCTTGCCATCTCCACAATATCACTGCAATGGAGAAATAAAGGCCTCAAGAATTGGAATTTTCATGATAAGTATAAAAACACAAAAAAAAAAATAAGGACTTCGTCCATGGCATAAAAATTTGAACCAAAACCATCATGAATGGTGATCTGAGAATCATTTGAACTCGTTATTTATAATATTTTCTTTCTAAATTCTCCATCACCCTCTCCAAGAGGAACAGAAAGGGGGAAGGCATCAAAACTTTGCACCTCGAGCACTGACTTGCACATTGATAGCATCTTAAGAGTGCTGGAACAACTATTACGAACCTGTTCTTTTCCAGCCCAATGAGGAATCCAGCTTCAGCAAGTGCTGCTAAAAGACTTCCTGTGCCAGCATCTTTTCCAGTCACAGCATACTCACTCACAAAAGCCTGAAATATAGCAAATTTCATAGCTACTAATCACATTTTTGTCAGTAGGTTGTCAAAAAGCATAGTACTCACCTTTGGACCAGAGCGGGATGTGTGATCAAATTGATGAGTCATAGAAAACAGGTGGCTGGCAGATGTATAAATCTAGTTCAAGGAATAAAAAGGGGTTAATAGTGTTTCCTGACGAATAAAAATATGCACATTTGCAATTCTGCAAAACAGAATGACAAACAAAACTGTGGTGACAGGATGTTTACATGAAAATCATAGTAATCAGCAGGATGATCCAAAGAATGAGAAGACCCATCACAGTTTGAGATTATTTTGATGTCGGGATAGGCACTTTTTATAGCATCGTAGAACTTGAGATAATTTCCTGGTAAAAAGAGCACATAAATTTGAGTTCTGAAACTGGTTTATCTTCCAGAATCTTGAGTTAAGAGTAACATTAGCAGAACTTAAAAGACACTTTTTGTGAAGAGAATCTTTCTCAACCATAACTTACTGCAGAATTGAGATCATGAGATTTTATCATAGAAACTCAACTGTGAAATCAAATAATAGATCATTCGATGCACAAGAACTCTTGAAAGATAAATGCAAAAGTGAGTAATACTGCATGAAAAAAATGTCATATCACCTCAAGAACATATCATCTCCTCCTAGAGGGGTGACTAGTTCAAATTAGAAGGGCGTGTTGCTTGCTATGGACTCAAACCTGATTCTTTCATCTAATGTAAAAAACAGATTCATACAGGCATATCGGAGTTTGTGATCCATGCATGTTCTTGTGTGCACAAACCTCGGTAATTCTTCTTCCAACAGTCCTCGTTCCCAACAGCAACATATTTCAAGTCAAACGGCTCTGGATGCCCCATTGCTGCTCTTACAGAACCCCATTTAGAATCAGAAGCGCCTCTAGCAAACTCAAGACCATCAAGGGCTTCCTGGAATAGATACAAACATTGTTATAACATGATATACATGTTAGTTTAATATGTGATGTAACTAATTAGTTGGTTACATATGGTATTATTATATTCATGTAAATACCTATTTATTATTAATAAAGCTTAATTTATTTTTATATTCATATAATATAAGATCAATGAATATAATATTTGATTTATGAATCTAGAATAAAGATAAAGTTCATAGGACAAAAATACTTTGCAAATAAAATTATAAAGTTATTATAATTATGAAATTTTTATGGCATCAAAGCATTATTCCTAAAATGTTCATGGTCGATACTTTCTTAAATATTGGACATTTATTAGAGCCGAAAAAACTGGTATATATTATGTTATTTCCTTTATGAAAAAAAGCAATTGTTCTCATAAACTGAAGTATAAAGGATACCTAAAACTAATATGTAGGTGCTTGTCATAAAACATGTATAATGAACTAACCTATATAAGAATTCCATATGGAGAGATTATCTATATCTATTGAAAAGCTCACGTGATGATTGTGTAAGTGATCCTTAGACTTGAAATCACTAAATTATCTTATATAGAAAATGTTATGCTTTGATTCTGTTGCATGTTAAATCGGAATATTATTAATGAAAAGATATTAATTTCACTAAAAAAACGGTCACTGAAAAGTTAAGTCAAACTACTAATAATTTTTCTAATATTTGGGAGATCATAACACTTTGTTAGAAGATGCATCTAAACTTCAAATATAAATTAATCAATTGTTAAATTGATAATAAATTAAGTTGTTTAATTTATTTAATTATAATTATAATTTATATTTGGATCAACACATTAGAAACCTAATGGGTCACATACATTAAGAACTATTAATCAGAAATTAAACTGAGATGATTTAATTAAATATGACTTGATTAAAATATATTTTAGAAATTAAATACTAGAATATAATTAATACAAGGATTATATTTCTAGACCTAGAAAAATCTAGGACTTGATTGAGTTAATTTCTAAAATTATCCTGAATTAATATATGGATATTATTCAGAGGGCGAATTGATATTTTATCAATTTATAGGATTTTTCAAATTTTCCTATAAATAGTAAGTCAAGTCTTTTATTTGGGAGTGATTATTTGTTAAACAAAAAAACTACGCAAGTAATAGAATAGAGAGTTAACACTTTAAGCATAACAATCCCTCTATTCTAAATGGAAATTTAAGAGATTTTTCACTGGTGGTTTGTGTGGATTACCGTTGAAGACTGAACAATTGAACAGCTTGTGGTTTGCGACAAATCAGCCTTTAAAAAATTATTCAAAGCCGAAGAAGATCAGATTTTCAGGCAATAAATTCCTAAACAATTCTAGATCTGTCTAACAAGATCCTAGAGACTCTCAAATAATTTTGTTTTGTTATTTCCACTGTGTGTATGATATTCAAGAAACCAACAATACAAAAAAAAAAGCTCTCGTCTTTCACATCAATGTTAGTAAAATTGTTAGTAGTTTTGTCTGCCCTACTTTTCCCCCTTTGTACCTGCAAGCAGGTTGTGGTTTTCAAAACAAATGATATTAGAAAATGATAAAGCACCATTAGACGTGCGTGCGTGAGTCTATAGCTTCAACACTGGTGAATGCTGAACCTTCTTCCATACTAGTCAAGACTCAAAAAGAAAATTTGCTAGCTTATTTCCTTTTATACTCATGAAACTATCAGGTTTAATCTAAGCAGGACTGGGATTGTTTCAGTTGTTCTAATGGATAAGTCAGTTTATTTGTGCGTGGAGGGTTTTAGCAAAAAGGAAAGCAATGAATTTGCGTACTTGTACAAAAGGTGAGACAGTGGTGGTATCAACTTCATCCCGATGGCTGATTCCTGCCATGTTAACGAAGCAAAATAGGAAAGTGTGAAAAAAAAAAAGATCAATCAGACAGGATGAACTGGGAAATGCCAGCACATGAAAGTACCATTGTTGAACACCCATATAGGCCGTGCACCAAGATCTTCAGATAGCTGCAGAAATGAGCGAACGTAAATTATATCTTCTTATGTAACAGGGTTAGCAAGTCCAGTTTCAAAGAACTGCACAGGCCACAGTTAACATAATCCTGCACCTGCATGACAAATCAAGATACCTACTTGAAGAAACTCAAAGTAACCAAGTCCATCATCAGTCCAATACATCCAAACATCACCAAAATGCCCAGGTCTCTCCTCCCAGGGTCCAATGCTTTCCTTCCAGCGAAATGCATTTCTCAACCATTCACCTTCAACGAAGCATCCACCTAGTGCAAAATGATCGGAAAATATACCCCATCAGTGAGATCTGAACTATAGAACAAACCGGCCCCAAAAGTAAGTTTAACATGAAGAGTGGAAAGATAAAGCTAGTCAAACAGATTATGCATTGAGTTTGAGAGATTGTGGTGTTTGAGCAAGCTAAACTTGCACCAGAAAGGGGCCCGCAGCTCCAGATTTGGAGTTTGAGATTGCAGTTTAGGGTTGAAATCCTTGGAAAGTGAAAGAAAAAGGAAGGCTCTCCAGGGTGAAAAAAAAGAGAGGATTAGGCCATCAAATTTCCTGCTTGCTTTTCTCTTGAAGACTCAAAATCCATTTATCGAAAACAAAACAGGATTAGACCATAAAAAATCCTGGTCACACTCACAAAATCTCTAGTGAGCTGTGAAGACAAAGCCTTTAAGCAAAAGCCTCAATAAATGGAGCAAGAATTTGGAATTGTAAAACAATTGTAGCCAGGGATAAAGATGTGGAGCCATGGACTTCCCTGTGTAATATATGATAACCAGATCCCACTATATAAATTCCCATCTCCTCAGCAAGAAACTATTCAGGCATACAAATACTACATACATACCAGGAAATCTGATAAATTGGGGTTTTATATCTTCAAGCATTTCAATGAGCTCCTTTTGGAAACCATGCCCCTGTGGCAAAACAGAGGTGGTACAGATACTTTAGACACAAATGGAATCTATGTACCAGGCATAAAATCTCTGTAAGAAAAGATTTCACACTCTAGCAAACCAAGAAATTCAGATTTTTATCTCCACAACCTCCATAAATAACCAAATCTTAAATCCTGTCTACCTGTAACCTGAAATTATGATTTTCAACTTTTGCCCTCTATAAATATATTATCTTCTACATTGCTAAGTGGCTTGAACTTTCCCAAACCACATGGAGAAAGATTTATTCTTTTCGGTGAGAAGTGCTGATGAATAAGAATACCTTGTATGTGTCTAAAGGCATAGCTGACACTTGATCAAACCATATTACACCTTTCCTGGATGTTGTCAACTGAAGCCTTGAATTAGGATTTGTTCCTTTGGCTTCCAATAGAACCTCGGTCTTTGTCCAGTTTGAAACATCAGAATCTCTGCAAAAAAGGAAAGCATGAAAAACACAAACTCCTGGTCAAAGAGAAACCATTCATTGCAAAATACATTCAAGTGGTGCTCACACAATGTTAGCAGTTGCCAATATCTGCAGCCCATCTGAGCTCGTCAATGATACAGATACATTGATTGATCCAAGAGAACGAACATAAAGAACTACTTTGTAGATCTTCCCTTGTTCAATATTCTGAAGGAAACAGAAGTCAAAGACAAAAGGGTCTGATTTCCAGCTTTTTTTCTTCCATAAATGCATGCAAAATAAATTATCACATCTAGTGTCGACTAGTTCTCACCATGCCCCAAAACCCTGGATTATATATTCCAACTCCGCCAGCTGGGCAAATATTACCGCCCTCGCTGTCACAGAGCACATGCATTCGGAGTGCAACCTTATTGCGCTCGAAGCAAGAAGAACGATCAGTAGATACAGTTAAAGATGACTGATCACCAATTATAGACCAGGGAGCAATGTTTGAGGGAGTATTTTGGCCCCCAGCTTCAAAACCTGGGAAACAAAGGAAACAAATCGAAGAGGTACATGTGAATCCCAAATCCAAAATACCCAGATAAATGTAGAAAGGCTTGAATGGTTTGATAATCAAAGTAGCGATTAACTCCAAAATCATAGCTCACACAAAAAAAGTTCAGATCTTTTTATCAAGGCACTGTTTGATAAAATTAAGAACTAAGCACTGAATAACTAGGAAAAAAATTATAAATCCTGAAATCTTGGAACTGGAAGTTAGTTTTGACTGCAATCGGCCTATTGCACTATTTGAAACTTCCCTTACTTTCTTCATTCTTCTTTTCACTTGCAGAAATTAATATATTTGAAAATTACCCCGATTGCTTACAAGCTCTGCCCATATCCCACCAGCTCCGGCATGGTTTATCTCCTGCAGAAAAAACCATTTCAGATAATGCTCGCTATCCTTACTCAATATCCTTATTTATGCATTGTAGTTTAAACAGACCATAAACTAACTAAACACAAATCAAATCATAACTTGAAAGCGAATAAACTAACCTCGAAGAAAATTCCAAAGAGTGTTTCAGGAATAGGCCGACCACTGGAGGCATTAACGATCAATTTTGCTGTCTGATATGCATCAGCTTCAGCAGCAGAGCATTGATACACGGAACAAAGACCAACAAAGAAGCAGACCAGAAGAACACTGCAGGAGGCCTTCCAATAACCCATCTTCTCACTCCTTCACTCACCACGTCCAATATTGCCACACCCTAATATAACAACAATATATAACAAATTCAATTACATTTTATGATCAATCATACCCCAAAAAGGAACAGCTCCATAATCTGTCACAATATCTAAGAGAAACTGATCCATTCTCATTCTCTTCTGTTAGCGCAAAAAACCATGGATAAGAATCAAATAAAGAAAGCAGCAAGGTCAGCCTGTCAGATCATATGTCACCTGACACCATCTTCTACCTTAAGAAGGTAAACCCATCATGATTCACCACTGTCATCATAATTTGGACTGACACGCAAAAAAAGATAACAGCAAAAACTAAGGTCAAGCTCTAAAAATTCAGACTCCTGCCATTATATTTCCAACTATCTTGAATTCCCATGATCAAAGTTTTGACCTTTACTCCAAAACATGATAAAATTTTTGAACTTTACAGCAAAACATGTTCAAAATTCAATACAAACATGTCACACACAAACATTAGAACCAACCCACCAAGTGAAAGTATTGAATTCTGAACAAATAAGGATCAAAGATGATCAAAGTTTTGACCTTTACTCCAAAACACGATGAATTTTGAACTTGACAGCAAAACATGATCAAGATTCAATACAAACATAACATTCACAAACATTAGAACCAACCCACCAAGTGAAAGCATTGAATTCTGAACAAATAAGGATTAAAGATGATAACTTTACCTGAAACAAAGGGTCAAAAAGACAAATTCTGCTTTGGGTTCTTTGAAGATACCTGCAAATGAGTGGAAGTGTTGACCGGTGATAATTTTTAAGATTAGCTAAGGAGTTGTTTGTTTGTGCTTATAAATAAGAGATGGGCACGCATATGACGCTTGTTCTGTTTGCCTTAGCGCCTTTCTTTCACGTCAGACATTTGGCAGTGGACTGCAAGGAACATAAAATTACTCACTTCTTGTCTTTACAGTGCGTGCAAGCTACAGATCACAGTTATCTCACCTGTTTTGAAGTAAAAATACTACATTTAGAATCACTTTATTAATGAAGGAAATTCCACTATTTATTTCCCCTTTAAATTTAGCCAAATTTACAATGCCTTATGACTTTTTTTATTCTTTTTTTTTAATACATGTGAATTCCTTTTAATCATCCTCTTAACCGATCCATGTGAATTTTGAACTCTACTCCATGAATGCTAATGGACAAGGCCATGGGGCTGCTCCAATTCAACCCTTGTCCACATAGACATTGATTAAATTACAAGTATCCATGCAAGGTGTGTCCAAAGCACAAATAAAATAACGAAAAACTTGTGCTTGCTGAGTGTGTTTTTGGGCCATCGATGGGGACATTATCCCTTTCTTTCTTTAAAAAATTTGGACTTCTTAGGAACGACTATCAATGCTAGCGGTGTAAGCAATTCTTATCCTCATGAATGCTAAGAATTAATAGATTATCTATCCACTGTGCTTAGTTTAGTATATTCTTTTTGTCTCTACAGTAATTACGCCTATTTATATGTAAGTTAAAATATTTGGAAATACGGTTGCGGTTGCGGTTGTTTTTTAAAGTGTTTTTTATATCAAAAATACATCAAAATAATATTTTTTTTATTTTTAAAATCAACGCATCAAAATAATTTAAAATATATAAAAAAATTAATTTTTAATAAAAAAATTAAATTTTTATAAAACACAGTATACACAAGTTCCCAAACAGTGAAAGCTTAAACACAGTTTCTTGAGTCTTGACAGTGAAGATACCTAGAAATGTTTTTCTTTACTGGCAGTGAATGAAAAGGCCAATTGTTGGGCTCTGAGTGCAACCATGAAGAAATCATCCCTACAAACCCTAAAATAATATTAACTGGGTGTTGTTATCCAGAGCTGATATTGATTCTTGTCAATCATGGAGTCAGATTTCCAGAAAGACAAAACTTGTAGCGTGTGCCTTTGAGGTGACAACTGTTACTCCTGCAGCATGGTTTTTTTTATAAAAAAATAATTTTTTTATTTTTATTGTTTTAAATTAATGTTTTAAATATTTTAATAAAAATAAATTTTAAAAAACTTTCCCGAGAAATAGACTTTGCCTGCCGTTTTCTTATCTACGAATGCTGGATAGAACTTATCCAAATGAGGTCATTTATTACATCCAATATGATCCTGATGATGCTGACCCTTTCTAGATGTCTGCTATTAATACCATCATGAGAAGGAGATCCTGGCAGCTTAAGTTAAGAAAATTAAATAAAGTTAAAAATATTTTAATGTGCTTTTTTTAATTTCATTTTTCCTCAATTTAATTCCTTGATATTTAAAAAAAATTATTCTTCATTGTTTTTTTTCT